>Ga0180009_10001020_pt1 | contig 35235 bp, 33 predicted proteins | sample OS_PC_MetaG_FD_123537 | JGI IMG/M metagenome (GOLD analysis project Ga0180009, IMG submission 123537) | Groundwater microbial communities from the Aspo Hard Rock Laboratory (HRL) deep subsurface site, Sweden - OS_PC_MetaG | ecosystem: Environmental > Aquatic > Deep subsurface > Groundwater... | reverse complement strand
GTGGGCATCCAGGTGTATTTCACCGTTTACACATCTGGACACCCGCCTGCGCGGGTGTGACGAACTACCCACATGATTTTGGTACACCCTCCCCGAGGCATGAGTTGACAGGTTTTCGGGTTGAATGATATTCTAAACAACGATATCTAAAGGACACCTTGATTAACTGGGACGCTTTAAGCATCAAAGGGTTGGTGTTTCAAGAACCTTGGAAGAGATGGATGGACGCATGCGTTTCTTGAAAGATCAACCCGTTGGTGGAGTAAGTTCGATCATTTTAATGAGTTAAGGTGCACTAAGAAAAGGTGTTCCCGGCTAAGCATGTCTGCCCCGCTTTCCGGAACCGATGCTGATCCATTGTGTTGTTAATCTCAATCCCCCAAAGGAAAATCCATGGCCCAAAAGCGTATTCCGTTCTCGGCAGAGCAGCTGAACGAAATCATCAAGACCTATCCCACACCGTTTCATATCTATGATGAGCAGGCCATGCGGGAGAACGCCCGTCGGCTCAAAAAAGCATTTTCCTGGAACGAGGGCTTTAAGGAGTACTTTGCGGTCAAGGCAACGCCGAATCCCTTTATCATGAAAATCCTGCACCAGGAGGGATTCGGTTCCGACTGCAGCTCGATGGCAGAACTGCTGCTCTCTGAAAAATGCGGGATTATCGGGGATGAGATCATGTTCTCCTCCAACGACACCCCTGCCGCGGAGTTTGTCAAAGCCCGGGAGCTGGGCGCCACCATCAACCTGGATGATATCAGCCACATCGATTTCCTGGAAAAGCATGCCGGGATTCCCGAATTGATCTCTTTCCGCTACAATCCGGGCAAACTGCGTGAGGGAAACTTCATCATCGGTAATCCGGAGGAGTCCAAGTACGGGTTTACAAGGGATCAGATCTTTGAAGGTTTCAAAGCGGTACGGGAAAAGGGAGCCAGACGGTTCGGGCTGCACACCTTTGTGGCTTCCAACGAGCTGAATTCCCAGTTTTTCGCTGACACGGCCAGCATGCTCTTTGATCTCGCGATCGATCTCAAGAACGAGATCGGGATCCAGATTGAGTCTGTCAACCTGAGCGGTGGGATCGGGATTCCGTACCGGCCGGAAGAGAAGCCAGTAGATCTTGAGTATGTGGGGAAAAGCGTCCAGAAGCTATATGAAGAGAAGATCATGCCCAACCAGCTGCACCCCCTCAAGATTTTCAGCGAATATGGCCGCATGGTAACCGGACCATACGGTTACCTTGTGTCACGGGTGCTGCACAAGAAGGACATCTACCGCCAGTATGTCGGGCTGGACGCCTGCATGGCCAACCTGATGCGCCCCGGTCTTTACGGCGCGTACCACCACATCACCGTTGTCGGCAAGGAGGATGCGCCGGCGGATCATGTCTACGACGTGACCGGGTCACTCTGTGAGAACAACGACAAGTTTGCCGTCAACCGCAGCCTGCCGAAGGTCGATATCGGGGACCTGGTGGTGATTCACGACACCGGTGCCCACGGACATGCCATGGGCTTCAACTACAACGGCAAGCTGCGCTCCGCCGAGCTGCTGTTGCGTCCGAACAGGGATATTCTGGAGATCAGACGGAAAGAGACCATGGCGGACTATTTCGCGACCCTGGATTTTGAGCGGTTCAACCGGTTCCAGCCATAAGCATGGGGTGATTGCATGCCATCGGTGAACGCTCCCCACGTTCCCGCTGACTGCCGGTCAGGGTGCCTGACCGGCTGCGGACCGGGTCACCTGTCAATCTACCAGTGGCTGATGGAGTTGGCGTAGTAGGATAGAATGTCGGTCATGTCAGGATTCGTGCGGAACAACCCCCCGGTCTCCAGCAGCATGTGCCGCAGTTTCATCATCTCCAGGGCCATCTCGATATACTTTTCAAAATTTCGTTTCGGGTAGTAGATCGGGGCCCCCTTCCGGGTCAGATCTTCGATCAATGATCGGATCCCGGCTCTGATTTCGACCAGGTCCAGAGACTTTCCCTCACTGGCCAGCATCATCCGGGAGACCAGCGCCACGGGAAGGACCGGGATGACTTGCGAAATGGATTGGGTGAGCTGGTTGCAGAAGGTCTCCACTTTCCGGAATCGCTCCTCCCTGGGAAGATCCTTGAACTTGAATTCCCCCCTGCGACAGAATTCGGCCGTGAAGACCGGATCGCCGAAATTGACACAGGCATAGCCAAAGCGCCGCCATTTGCCCATGACTATCTGACCCACATTGCGCAGGATAAATCCCAGGGTGGTCCTGACCACGAACCAGAGGCTGCGTTTTTGACTTTCTGGATCCAGTCGTCGCAGCAGGCTGCGATCTTCGATGGTGCGGTCGTAATTGATCCCCACGGGGATGAAAACGATATCTCGATCCGTGTCCGGGTCGAAGGAGCGCAGCATGTAGTCGACCAGGCCAAAACGGGGAGGTCGGATGTTACCATCCCTGGAGAGCCCGCCTTCCAGGAAAACCGCCTGGCAGACCCCTTCCCGGGTCGCCATATGGATGTAGCGTTCCAGTACCTGCCGATAGAGGGGATTGCGTGAATTACGCCGCACGAAAAAGGCCCCCATGGCGCGGATCAGGGTCTGCAACGGCCAGATACGGGCCCATTCCCCGACGGCATAGGAGAGTGCGGTCCTTTCCATGGCCAGAAATGCGACCAGGATGTAGTCCATGTTGCTGCGGTGATTCATGACGAACACCACGGTGGAGTCGGCATTGATCTCTGCCAGCTTTTCGTCGTCGATGCGCCCGACCCTGACCATGTAGATCATGCGGGCAATTTTTTTGGCCAGCCAGTAACCCACCCGGAAATAGAGATAGGCATTAAAGGAGGGGACAATCTCCCGGGCATAGGTCATGACCTCGGCCTGCAGGAGTTCCCGAGGTTTCTGGCTCTTTTCGGCAACAGTCTGGATAGCTTCCATCACCTTTGGATCGTATGCCAGGCGATCGATCAGCACCTGTCTTTTGGTCAGCTGAAAGGGGCGGATTTCGATGTCCAGATGGATGGCAATTTCATCGATCACGCGGTTGATCCGTCTCCTGAAGAACCAGCGTACACCGGGAAAGAGGGCGCGGCTGAATACAGACCAGAGTGTCAGCACTGCCATCAGGACAAACAACCAGACAGGAATTGCGATCAGTGTGGTCATATTCAGGCCAGGGGAGAGGCGTTGGGTTTTCTCAGGCAGCGCAACCGGTACCGGGGGATGAACGGTTGCGATTAAAAAGGTTTGTCTGACTGGTACTGGACCTTCCATCGATCCCGGTCAATGAATGTCAGCTGTTCTTTTCCATCCCGATACGCCATGGTAATCCAGCCTTCACACCAGTCCGAAGTCTCCTTCAGTCTGGCCACTTCATCATCGGTCAACAGGTCCTGGTTGCCGGTGATTTCGTTCCATAGCTCGTACTCCAGCCCAAAGGCCCACTTGTTATTATAATGCTTGGTACTCAGGCGAATCATCAATTCTGCCAGCTGCTGCGCCGGCCCTTTTAGTAACATGGTTATTCCCGTTAAGCTGTTTATTTTCATCATTGTCCGGTTAGGATTTTGCACTTCAGGACCAGTCAATTGATGTTTTAATCGCTATCCCCTTGACGGAACGGTTGTCAAATGGTCTTTAATGGACTGCAAAAACCTAACCGGACATTGCTGGTTTATTTTAAGATATTCCGGACTGGCCGGAAGAATTTTATACCGGTGGATCAGAATCCTGCCATAACCCCTGGTGGTTCTCCAGACATCCTGGAAAAACTTTAGCAGGTTGTTGCAGAAAGAACAATTACGGTTTGATTGCGCCGGGGTCAGGACTTTCAGGGGGCCATTCAGATCCAGATGGGACTGGCCGGAATACCACGGGTATGTTATGAATAAACCTCACTGAGCCATCAGGTTCGTTGATTCATTCTCATGCTTCGTTGTGCCCCGCAGCTCTTGGGTGTTTGTATGAAAAATACTCACCACAGAGACACAGAGATCACGGCGGAAAACAAGCTGGGCTGAGAGACTGTCATAGAGCTGTTTGAATTGCCTGGAGCAGTTTCTTAGATGATCCTGGCGACATGGAGCGACAGAAACCCCGCCTCTTTGAGCGAAGCGAGTTGGGGTTTCAGCGGAATGAGCTGCGAAACTTGCAGCAGCGAACTTAGATCATCTTGAAATAAGTCTCCCAACTGAAATGGGTTCATATCCGTCGCGGATCAGCATCGAGATATCTTTCTCATGCTTCGTGGTGCCCCGCCCCGGGGCATGTTAGTTTGTATAAAAAATGAGAGGACATGATCATCGGTATCTCCTGTAGCAGAGACCGTATGTCATCCGTCGTTGTGCCCGACAGGTCGGGTGGGTTTAAAAAAAAGAATGCCAGTTATGTTTAAGATCGATATGCACATCCATTCGGTTCTGGGAAAGGATTCCATCATCAAACCCTCAGAACTGGTTCCCCTTGCCAGACAGGCCGGCCTGGATGCCGTCTGTGTGACTGAACATCATGATTACGCGCTCAGCCAGCCCTTTGATGAGATCTCCCGCAAGACCGGGTTCCCGATTCTGAGAGGGTTGGAATATAAGGCAAAAGAGGGGCATCTGCTCATCTACGGGATCAACATGGGGCGGGGTGATATGCTGTCTCAGATGCCGATGCAGTATGTGATCGACTGGGTCAATGAGCGCAATGGCGTCGCCGTGCCGGCCCATCCCTTTCAACGGGATATGTTTGGTGGATGTCTGGGGAACCGGCTTTCCGGACTGCATCATCTGTGGGCTGTCGAGACTCTGAATGGCAGCGCTTCCGAAGCGGAGAACTGCCAGGCGAAACGGGTGGCGGATCAACTCAACACCGGGTATGTGGGGGGATCTGACGCCCATGGACCGGTGGGGATTGGCAAGGCCTATACCGTTTTTCCACAGCCGGTGACCACGATGGCAGAACTGGTATCGGCCCTGAAAAGAAAAAACGCCACCACCGAAATCCGGTCGCTTTTAAAGAACTGAAAACCCTCTGGGACCAGAAAACCAGGGAAACCTTTCAAAGCCATTCGACATCAGGGCGAACCGACCTTTCTCTCCGGGATTGATGAAACTGGTTTTCCTCTGTTTTGAGGGGGAATTTCAACACAACCTTCATGAATTGAGACTATGAACCCCATGCACAGACTGTTTCACCCGGAGAGTATCGCCATTGTCGGGGCGTCCTCCAGTGAGAATAAATTCGGCGGGACCAGTTTTCTGATACGCTTTCAGGATGCCGGTTACACCGGGCGTCTCTATCCCATCAATCCGCAGGCGGATACAATACGAGGTCTGCAGGCCTATCCGGATCTGAAAGCTTTGCCGGAAGTGCCGGATCTGGCGATTGTCTGTGTGGCTGCCCCTTTTGTACCTGCAGTGCTGCAGACCTGTGGTGAAATCGGGCTGACGCGGGTGCATATTTTGACATCCGGGTTCAGGGAACTGGGGACACCTGAAGGAGACGCGCTGGAAGCGGAAGTCAGCCGTCTGGCGGATCAATTCGGTTTGCTGATTGTCGGGCCCAACTGCATGGGACCCTATTGTCCTGCATCGGGTCTGACCGCCTGGGGAGCGATACCGGGCAAACCGGGTCCCATTGGCATTATCTCCCAGAGCGGGGGCATTACCCAGCGTCTGACCGAATATCTCTATTCCCTTGGCATCGGGGTCGAGAAAGCGGTCAGTATGGGCAACGCCACCGTCCTGAATGCGAACGATTTTCTGCAGGATATGGCTGAAGATCCCAAAATAGATGTCATCGCCATGTACCTGGAAAATGCGGGGGATGGCCGCGGTTTTATCAACCAGGTGCGGGAAATCGGTTGTCGCAAACCGATTGTGCTCCTCAAGGGGGGTGTTTTTGCAGCCGGTGCCCGGACCATTGTTTCCCATACCGGTTCCATGGCCGGCAGTCTTCAGATCTGGGAGGCCTTTTTCAAACAAACCGGTGCAATCCGGGTTCGGTCCATGGAAGCGTGGGCAGATACCGCCATCGCTCTGAGCCTCCTGCCGGCACCTGCGGGGAACGGGGTCTTTCTTGCCACTGGTGGTGGTGGCAATAGCGTGATCAACAGTGATATTTTCCAGTATGAAGGGTTGGATGTGCCCGAATTGTCACCTGAATCCATGCAGTTACTCCGGCAGCGCATTCCGGTCATCGGATCCATTGCCGGCAATCCGCTGGACAGTTTCGAGATCTTTTTCAACCCCCGGCATATGGCAGACATTACGCAGATTGTGGTTTCCGACCCGGCCATTTCAATGCTGGTGATCGATCGCATGATCCAGAGAAAGGCTTTTCACATCATGGATATGACCGACCTGACCGAAAAAACCATTGACATCCTGCTGCCGGTGAGTCGCCTGAAACCGACTGTCGTAACGGTGGAATCGGATGGGGGCGATCTGGAACTGGGTCAGAAAGGGATCACCATGCGGCGCAGATTCTGCGAAAGCGGTATTCCCGCCTATCCGACCACTGAAAGGGCGGCCCGTGCCCTGGTGCATCTCACCGCGTACCATGCTTATAAGCGGGATCACTCGTTGTAAATCCCGGGTTTTGCCAGAATCAGGCGTTGATGCTGGACCCGTAAAATGTCTGTCAGGTGGTTCGTTTCCGGAATGCGGACGGTTGCTGCAAGAGAGAGCAGGGATGTGTCAAGGGAGACGTAAAGACAGACACATCCCTGTGGGGGTACTACGGAGACTTTGAGATATTGCTTATTTCACTTTCTGGTGATGCTTCTTCCTTCTCTTTTTCTGTCGGCACGCGACATCCGTTCGGCGCCATTCAGGTGGAAACACCCATTTTGGGTAGAACCCATCTCTGAAGAACAAACCAGCCAACGACGATTAAGAGAACTTGTACATATTCCATGGTGTGCACGCATCTTTGTCGAACATTAAACCCAAAAAAAACCGAAGATCAGAATGTACAGTTAGGCTGCCCCGTCTACCATATGACGGATCTTGGTGGGATCGGCACCTACTGTCATCTCTTTTTGTTGCCCCTTTTCAAAAAGAATCAGCGTCGGAATACTCCGTACGCCGAAACGGGAAGCCGCCTGCACATTCTGATCAACATTGAGTTTGGCGATCTTAACCTTGCCCTGAAATTCATCCGCCAATTCGGAAAGAAACGGAGCGATCATCTTGCACGGTCCGCACCAGTCAGCATAAAAATCCACCAGTACGGGCTGATCACTTTTCAATACTTTTTCTTCAAAATCTGAATCGGATACGATAACGAGATTTTCACTGGCCATTTTCTTTCCTTTCTTAAACATTGTCGGATGAACTCAAGGTCCGGTTGCTGCCAAAATAAACGGGGCCTAGCAGCAGTTGGATGATGCATTTTTAACGGTAAACCCTTTTCCCATATAGGAATCTTCAAAGTCGATGATACTGTCATTGATATAGGGTTCGTCTGTCTTGCTGTAAACAAATTCAATGCCACCTGCTGTGATGATGTTATCGGTTTCTGTTGGCTCATCCAGAGCCATTCCCAATCGGGGACCACCTCAACCGGAGCCTTGAATAAACAGTCGAATTGACTTGTCGGCGTTCTCCGCCATGACACCTGCCAATTCGGTTTGTGCTTTCTTGGTAACTTCTATGTGAACCATTTTTACCTCGTTTATTAAAAGAATTGTTTTGTAATTGCCTGGAGTCTATGCTGCATTCCGCGTGCCATGGGTGAATTAATTTACATAAAACAAGCAAAAACAATGGCTAAGAAGCAGAATCCGCTTGGGCCGGATGCTGCTTTAGCTGTAAAAACCTGCAGGTTTTTTTGACATATACGGCCCCTGGAGTCGGATTGAACCAACCGCAACCGGGCTGACCTGTCCTGCTTTTTGCCGGTTTAAACCACCTGGATCCCCTGTTAAACAAGGGACGGGGTGAGATCCCCATCTCCGCGTAACCCCACTATTATCAAGAATAAAAAGAAATAGCCAGAGGCAGGGGTAAACAAGTCTGCCTTAACGTTACCGAAACCATTATAACCGTTACAGTAACGTTACTTTGATGCAAGACGTATTTGCGCTCGATTCGGTCTCCTGTCTTCGGGGTAGCCCCTGGACCGGGTTTTCACATTCGTGCTGAAAACGGCGGAGACGACCCGGGTCCATGTTCCCTGTCTTCCAGTCACGACAGCAGACCGTTTCTCTTCATGCATGGCACCACGCAAGGGATGTATGGCACCACGCAAGGGAATCCGTCGGTACCCCGGGGACTTTTATATAAGGGCACCTTGATTTATTAAAATTATCGAACTTACCGCACCAAAGAGTTGGTCTTTCAAGAAACGCACAAGTCCATCCATGGAGCTCCTGGAAGCCATGCAGGGCTTCCAGGGTTCTTGAAACACCAACCCTTTGCTGCTGACTGAGTTCCAGTGAATCAAGGTGCCCATAAATAAAATCAAAAATACTGGTATGGTTATTGAAACAATATTGTGATACGTTATATACTATTCAATAAGTGTAAAACCCATACCGATTACAATCAGGAGTATCATATGCCTTTGTTCGAGTTTGAATGTGAAAGCTGTCACCACCGGTTCGAAGAGTTGATGACAGTATCGGATACCCGTCTGCCGGAGTGTCCGAAGTGCCATCAGGTTCATGCAAAAAAGCTTGTGTCTGCCGGTGCCATTCGCGCCAATGGCGGATCCACAAGTTCATCCGCCTATTCAGCCCCCTCATGTTCAACCGGCGGCGGTTGAGGATTTTAAACCAATCCCCGGTTCGGGGAGACAATTAACCATTTGACCGGATCCCAGGCACCCGACAGGGCTTGCCCCTTCCGATCAATCGCAGTCATGCAGAAACTAGGAGAGAAAAATATGGCAGAAGCCAAAGAAAAGGACAAGGCCGCTTTTATCTGTGTCAAAGATACCATCGATGGCGCATATCCGGCCCTGGTCATGGGGATCAATGCAGCGCGTCTCGGCATGGAAACCAAGATATTTTATTCGTTTATGGGATTGAACATGGTGTTGAAAGATGGTGCGGCCAAAGCCAAGTTTTTTCCTTCAGGATTCATGGGAGCAATTCCCGGTATGGCAACCATCGCTTCCGGGATGATGAAGAAGAAAGTTGAGAAAGCCAATATCCCCGCTCTGGAAGACCTCATGGAAATGGCACAGCTGGAAGGTGTGGAACTGATTGCCTGCCATATGACAGTGGAAATGATGGAGCTGGATGAGGAGGACTTTATCGAAGATGTGGTGGTCTGGACCGCTGAGAAATTTATGAAATATGCCCGGGAGTGCAAAGTCTGCCTTTTTACCTGATCTTCAAAATGAAGCCTGAAACCCGTTTTCAGGCCTTGTCCCCTTCGTTCGGCGAATTCCCGGCCCTAGACAGTCACTGGCCACTTGGCCAGTTTCAGGAGCAAGACCGCGAATCGCCGGCAACCCTGCCCGAACAATCCTGCTAAACTGCATTCATACACTCGTTTTCTCATTCGCCAATCAGGGACTTCCATCCTGAACAGCTGGTTTTCAGCGCAAGGATCAGCGGGCGTTTCAGGAGATAATGGGTATCATCACCTTAGTTCACATATTTTAAAAGCAGATCGAGATACTTGGTCTTCTGGTCGACCGTCTGAAAAACGGCGTTATACTTGTTGACGAACAGGCCATTGTCTTTCTTTGAAAAAACCGGATAGGCAACAAATGGGGTACCGTCAATCCGGATTGCCTTCAAACGGTCTCCAAAACCCAGCTTCTCCATCTCGTATTTTAAGGTATAGAACTCCGCATCAAAGACGCCGCCGATTCGTCCAGCGACGAGCTTGTTAAAATTTACCTTTTTCCAGTCGGCTGAAGCGACATAGTCCCATTTTATCCGTTTGTCCTGCATGAGAGGCGGTTTGACGCCTTTACTGAAATACCCGATTTTAAATTGAATCAGCTCATCGATGGAACTGATTTTTGAGTTCGGGTAACTGTTCAAAACAGCAATCCCGGAAGTGGAGCTATAAAAACTCTGCTCGGGGTAGTCATATATTTCTGCCCGGGCCTTTGATTTCCCGAGAAACGCGATGGCATTGATCTGCCCTTTCTCCAGAGCCTGGAAAAGCCTGTTGGGGGGAAGGGGACCGACCCATTCCACACGGACGCCCATTGCTGGTGCCACATGTTTTTCCCAATAGTCGACCAGCGCGCCAGTATGGTTTCCTTTCTCCACGATAATATGGGGCATCAAGGACAGGTAGCCCATTTTCAGGGTCTGGCCGTGGGCGAATATCGGAAATATCAAAAGTATAAAAAGACAGACGGATACATGCTTCATTCGAGTATTCATAAAACTTCTCTCCTTGTTCGGTTTTAAAGGGGTTGCCAGAAAATGGCAGATTTCAGAAATGCATGAAAACTTGTATCTATTCACCACTTTTTCAGCCAGGGAGCCGGGGCCTGTATGTCATTGAACGGATTGGGAGTGGTTAAACAGTGCCAGGATGGCGACGTCAACGACCGTCCTCGGAAGGCGGCCATGGATGGCCGTCGAGAATGAGTTCAATGACATACAGGTCCCGGTTTCCATGGTGAGTCATATGCTGAATAGATACGAAAACTTTTACTATAATACGAATAGCTGATTGTAATGTCAAACTGAAAGTATTTTGGCACCATCATTCATTCTGCATTGCGGAATTCACCGCTTTCCATGTTGTCGCCCTTTATTGTCTGCGGCTCTGTCCGGTATGTGACGGGTGAACCGCAGGTGTCTGGCTGGTTGGATATTGGGTGTGTGACTAGATGGTTGAACCACCGGGGTTAAACACTTTTTGCCGGAAACGGCGCATCCCTTGGATCCACCGTTCGTAGTCGGAAGCCTTGCGCTGGAAATAGGTTTTGACCTCCGGATGGGGCAGGATCAGAAAGCGGTCCTCTTTCAACCCCTGAACGACAATCTCCGCCAGTTCTGCCGGTTCCATGATACCGTCAACGCTGGCCGATCCATCTTCGTTGCCGGCTACCATTTGCGTGCGGACTGCCTGGGGGCAGAGGAGGGATACCCGGATGCCGTCATCGCCATGGGTGATGGCCAGGGACTCCGCAAATCCAACTGCCGCGTGTTTGGTGGTGGAGTATGGGGCGCTGCCGATCTGATTCAGCAGGCCGGCGGCTGACGACGTATTGAGAAAATAGCCCTCTTTGCGTTTCAGCATCCCCGGCAGGGCGGCTCGGGCAGCATAAACATGCGCCATGACGTGAACTTCCCATGATTTCTGCCAGGTTTCATTGGGGCAGGATGCGGCCGTCCAGCCTGGTTCGTCTGAGGAGATAATTCCGGCATTTGAACAGAACAGATCGATGCGACCGTACTGCGCTTCGGTTTTTTTGACCACATGGATGATATCCGCTTCAACTGTAACGTCTGCGCGGATTGCCAACCCACCGATATCAGCGGCCACAGATTCAGCCCTTTCCTGTTCCCGATCCACGACAACAATCGCGGCGGGGCTCTCTTCGGCAAAACGGCGGCACATGGCTTCTCCAATGCCCATGGCGCCGCCGGTGACGACAACAACCTTATCCCTGATTTCCATAAACTTCCCTATAATTGTGATTGAGACAGTGCGACCTGTCCGGGGCTCTGCCGGCGTTCATGCCTTTATTCTGCAGTATTTTTGATCATACAATAGCAATCTTTGCCGGCACGATCAAGCGTGAACTTCCGGTATTTCTGTTTCTGACGGGGCCTCCGCACTTTCTGGCAGAAGCTGCGACAGCCTTGTGAACAGCGGTTAATTGACCATTGACAATGATACCCTACCCGGGTATTCCATAGTCAACCATATTCCAAAAGGAGAAAAAAGGATGCATCCGAATCATGAGAGTCAGATAAACCGACTGAATAAAATCGAAGGTCAGGTCAAGGGGATCAAGAAGATGATCCTCGATCGGCGGTACTGCGTTGATATTCTTAACCAGTTGAAAGCCGTAAAAGCAGCAATTCACAAGGTTGAACAGGGTATATTGAAGGTCCATATCCAGAGTTGTCTCAAAAATGCGGTTTCATCCGGCAACAATCAGTCGGTTCAGGAGAAGATTGATGAAGTGATGGCACTGCTGGAAAAGCGGATTTGAGTGGTAACCGGTCTCTTCTGGCGGGTTGTTGTTGATTTTCCGGGATAGACCGGTATAAAATGACAGACCAGTGAGACAATTGGAGGGCACCCGGCAGCGAGCTAAAAATGACAAGCAGAAAAGAGGATCCCATCTGGCAGGCGTTGTACAAACAGGTTCAGGTCGAAGCAACGGAGGAACCGATGCTCGCCAGTTATCTGCATGCGACCGTTCTCAACCACAATACCCTGGATAAGGCACTCTCCTTTCATCTGGCCGGTAAACTGTCGAGTCCCAACCTGGAGGCCATGCAGATCCGGGATGTGATCGACAGCGCATTTCGCAAACAACCCCGCATTGGTGAAGAGTTTCGTGCCGACCTGACAGCCATTCGCGAAAGGGATCCGGCTGCCTGCGGTCTGGCAGAACCATTTCTGCACTACAAGGGATTTCATGCGCTGGAATCTTACCGGGTTGCCCACTGGCTCTGGGAAATCGGCCGCAGAAGTCTGGCGCTGCATCTGCAGAACCGTATTTCCGAGCTGTTTGGGGTCGATATTCATCCTGCTGCCAGAATTGGCAAGGGGATCCTTATCGATCATGCCACCAGTGTGGTGATTGGGGAAACGGCTGTGGTGGAGGATGATGTCTCCATGCTGCACGAAGTGACCCTGGGCGGTACCGGGAATGTGACGGGGGATCGCCATCCGAAGATCCGCAAAGGGGTCCTCATCGGTGCCGGGGCTAAAGTCCTGGGCAATGTGGAGGTTGGCGAGTACAGCAAAATTGCTGCCAACAGTGTGGTACTGATCAACATCCCCCCGCACTGTACCGCAGCCGGGGTTCCGGCAAAGGTGGTCGGAAAGCCGGAAGCCGATATACCCGCTTTTGCCATGAATCAGATGATCGCCCACAAAAGGGGCTCGCGATAACGGACCGGTTTACAGGGTCCCGCTGGAGTTGATATAGGCGTAGGCGCTGTGGTTGTGAATGGATTCGAAGTTCTCGACGCTCAGCTCATACCAGCTGATTTTTTTGTTCCCATCCAGTTCCAGTGCGATGTCCCGCACGATATCCTCCACGAACTTCGGGTTCAGGTAACCGCGCTCGGTTACCTGTTTTTCATCCGCCCGTTTCAGGATCGAATACAGCTCGCTGGAAGCGGATTGTTCCACCAGGCTGATCATCTCCTCCAGCCAGATCAATCCTTCAAACCGAATGCGCAGCAGTACCTGGCCCCGCTGATTATGGGCGCCATATTCACTGATCTCCTTGGAACAGGGGCAGACGGAGGTGATGGGAACCGAGACTTCCATAATGATATCCACTGTCTGATCCATCCGGCTGGTGGCGATAAATCCGCACTGGTAATCCATCAGGCCGGTTGCGCCACTGACTGGTGCCTGCTTTTCCACGAAATAGGGAAATCGCACCTCAATCCTCGCGGATTCGGCGTTCAGTTTCTCCCGCATGCGATCCATGATATAGGAGAAGGACTTGATGGAAACCTCTTTGCGAAATACGTGCAGCAATTCGACAAACCGGCTCATGTGGGTGCCCTTCATCGTGTGGGGCAGGTCCACATACATGTTGATCTGGGCGATGGTCTGCTGATATCCGTTGGCCCGGTCCAGGACGGTAATCGGGTAGCGAATACCCTTGATACCAACGCGATCGATATTGATGTTGCGGTTGTCGACCTGATTCTGAATGTCTTTCATGGGTGTTCCGACGGGTTAAGCATGGATGGGGGCCCTGCTTCAGCTGGTTTCAACCTCCAAAGAACCCGGATCCGCCTTCAGGACCCTGTAGTGAAGCAGCAGCGTGTTCCTGTTCTCCAGCTTCCGGACGCTTTCGAGGGTGAGCCTGCAGATATCCTTCAGATTCTTGGTTAACCCGAATCCGCCGGGAAGCAGCAGCGGTTCAATGGTTAAATAAATATCATCCACCCGCCCGGCATCGAGAAAGTGGGCATTGGTTTCCGTGCCCCCGAGCAGTGCGATATGTTTGACGGACTTTTTGCTTAACTGCCGGCACACATCGGCGGCTTCCCCCTGGATAAAGGAAACCCTTTCCCGGGGCCTGAAACTGGCCGGATGATGGGTCAGGACAAAGAAGTTGACCTTCTCATACAGGTTGTTTTCAATGATGCGGTAGGTATTTGCCCCCATCAGGACGGTACCGATCGACTGAATTCGTTCCAGCAACTGGTCGCGGTCGGCGTCTGAATTCCATTCAAAGGAGTCCTGGTCCTTGTCTTGGGCAACGACCCCGTTTGCCGACATGACCATGATCAGGGTCACTTTCAGATTGCGATTGTCCGCCATTGTCCGGTTTCTCCCAGGCGAGGTCCCATGATTCACCCCCTTTCCGGAAAGAATCTTCCCGAATCGGCCACAGGGCGGTTGGGGGTTTTGTCTGTTCAGCGATTCTCTCCATGCGGTCCGGCACTATTCCTGGAACGCATGGATCGGCAGAGATCAGGATTTCCCTTTCTGGGGGAAACAGATTTTTCTCACCTGGTCAAAGGAGCTGACAAAGTGAGGTGTGATACCCGCCTTGATATGGTCGTCCAGGTCGGTAAAATCCTTCTTGTTGTCCTCCGGAAAAATCAGGGTGCTGACGTTGGCCCTTTTGGCCCCGATGACCTTCTCTTTCACACCGCCAATGGGCATGACGATCCCGCTCAGGGTGAGTTCGCCGGTCATGGCCAGGTTCCGGATGATGGGTTGGTCCGTGGCCAGGGAATAGAGGGCGCATGCCATGGTAATACCCGCTGAAGGTCCGTCTTTTGGCGTTGCCCCCGCAGGAACGTGGAGGTGGATGAAGTGTTCCTCGAAAAACTTGCTGGTTTTTGATTTCTTGTCCATCAGGGATTGGACATAGGTATAAGCGATTTCGGAGGATTCCACCATCACTTTTCCCAGCTGTCCGGTCTGTTTAAACCCCGGTCCTTTGGCATGGACAGCCGTGGCCTCGATAAAGAGGGTGGCGCCACCCATGGCAGTGTAGGCCAGTCCCATGACCACGCCAGCCCGGGGTTTCTTATACACCTTCTCCTCACTGAACATCCTCCTGCCCAGCAGGTCCGGGAGGTCTTCGCGACGGATGGTAATCTCGGTCGCCTCTTTTTCAACAATGGTCTTGGTGCTTTTCCGCAGAATCCGCTTGATGCTGTTTTCCAGGCTTCTGACCCCGGCTTCTCTGGCATAGCCGTCGATCATGTCCCGGAGGACGGCCGTTGGTATTTTTACCTGCTTCTTACTCAACCCGTGCAGATTCATCTGCTTGGGGATAAGAAATCGTTTAGCGATTTCCAGTTTCTCTTCCAGGACATAACCGGAGAGTCGGATGGTCTCCATCCGGTCCAGGAGCGGGCCCGGGATGGTGTCAAGCTGGTTGGCCGTGCAGACGAACAGCACTTTGGAAAGATCGAAGCGGACATCCAGGTAATGATCCTGAAAATCTCTGTTTTGCTCCGGATCCAATACCTCCAGCAGGGCGGAAGCGGGATCTCCCTGGTAACTGGCGCCGATCTTGTCGATTTCGTCCAGCATGATCACGGGGTTGGATGAATTGCAGGTTTTGATGGCGCTGATGAATTTCCCCGGCAGAGCGCCGATGTAGGTTCTCCGATGACCCTTGATCTCAGCCTCGTCTCTCATCCCACCCAGGGAAAAACGGTAGAATTTCCTGCCCAGTGCCCGGGCAATGGATTGACCGATGGATGTCTTCCCGACACCGGGAGCCCCGACCAGCAGGATAATGGAACCGGACAGTTCCCCTTTTTGAATACCCACGGATATGGTTTCCAGGATCCGGTCCTTGACATCCTGCAAACCAAAGTGATCGGTATTGAGAATTTTGGCCGCTTTTTTGATATCTTTGTTATCCTTGGTGTAAACACCCCAGGGCAGAATGGTGAGCCAGTCCAGGTAAGCCCGGGTGACATTGAACTCGGGAGAGGACCGCTCCAGCACCTTCAGCTTTTCCATCTCCTCTTCGATGCGGGTTTTAACCTCTTCGGTGGGCAGCTTCAAAGTGCTGAGCCGCTTCTGAAATTTTTCCAGTTCGGTTTCGTGTTCCCCCTTGGTCAGTCCCAGTTCCTTCTTTATTTCCTGCAGTTGCTGCTTGAGAAAGAACTCCCGTTGCTGGGTGGAGAGGCGCTCTTCGATCTGTTTGTTGATTTTTGCCTGCAGTTTCGATACTTCGACCTCTTTTTTCATCAGCACCAGGACTTTTTCGATCCGCTGGTTGATATCGACCAGATCCAGGATCTGCTGGAGTTCCTGACCGGAGGTGGTGGTCAGGGAGGCGGACAGATCCGCCAGCATGCCTGGCTCGTTGACATCCACCTGTCCCATGAGCATGCCCAGCTGCTCCTTGAACAGGGGGTTCATACTGACCAGTTCCTTGATGATATTGATGATCGAAACAGCGTACGCTTTCAGTTCATCGGTCACCACGTCCAGTTCATCCATTTTGTACTCGACGCGCGCCCGGATAAAGGGTTTGACGGAAAGCAGTTCCTTGATTTCCATCCGTTCCAGCACCTGGACCATGAGGTGGACAAATTTCCCTTCCCTGCCGGAGATCTGCAGGACTTTTGCGATGACACCGATTCTGTGAAATTCTTCCAGGGTTTTCGGCGGTTTACGCTGAATCATGGCCGGATGGGTATCCTTTTCGTCCTGTTCCTTGACCAGGATAAGCCCCACATACTTGGAGGAGGATTCAATGAGATTCAATAGTTCTCTTGACTCCGCGTTGTTGCCCAGAACAATGGGTGCCATCATTTTGGGAAACAGCGGACGATCGAACAGGGGAATGAGGGGCAAACTGGGCGGCAGGACCGAATCCGCGACAACAATTGTCTTGTCTTCCCCGGATTCTTCCTCCTCGCTGACCTGCTTGACTTCGATCTCCTCGGTATCGTTTGGTTGATCAGACATGTATTCTCTCCTCTGATAAGCGTGTCGTTTTTGCTGGTTGAAAGCTGGCAGGAAAAACGGGTTGCTGGTGCGCATCAGGCCGTTTTTCCCCGTTAGTTCGGACAGGTGCGAAATCGATACTTTTGTGCGCGTTGTGGGCACTGTTCAACACCGTTGATCCGCTTTGGCTGCTGAATCTGACTCACTCGTTGGGTTGACGATTTCAGATCAACTGTCTATCTGCGACGGTCCAATCGCTGTTTCGGTGTTTATTGCTGTTTGAAAATCGTTTTTACTATACGATATTAGATGAAGTAGGACAACCATCTCCATACACAAGACCTCGTGATGAACAACATCGGCAAAAATCGGCTCAGGGGTCAGGGAAGAGGGGGGTGACCGGTCCCCTTGCTGCGACTGTCTGACGCGAACGATGCAGAGCCGGGACAACTCAGGCCGGATGATCCCTGTAAAAGACTGATACGCAAAGACAGGCACCGCTGATACTGCAGTTTGGCGGAGGCGGAATACCGGCCGCCAAGCCGGCGGAAGCATCCATCGGGGAAGACAGGGACATGTCCCTTTCGGCAGGATGGGGAAGGCGACGGAATGATGACCCCTGGTGGATCATCCATCCGTCACCGGGGTACGGGTCTTTTTGCTTTTATTGCAGGCGATAAGCGACCACGCGGTTATCAAAGAAAGTTGGTATCATCAGGAGGTTTCGAGCTGAAATATATTCGAAATCGGCCGCGTTGATTTTCTGGTCACTGGTATCCAGGAGTACGATGGGCGGTTTTCCTTTTTCGATAACCTGTGTCTTCCCTTTCCAGTCACTGACCAGGTATCTTCCGGTATCGATTTTCTTAATGCCGTCAATACCACCTTGATGTTCAATTTCCAAAACAACATGTCTGGATTGGGTATCAATTTTCAGCAGACCCTCGGCCGTACCGACCAACAGGGTGTCCCCTTCCATCAAGAGCCCGTTCGGCCGGTTGTAATCCAGATGAAAAAACGAATCCAGCATGCCGTTGTGAATCATGTGAATCTTGTTGGTTCCCATATCGGTAATAAAGACATTTCCCTTTGGGTCAATGGCGATGTCATTCAGGAACTGGGCCCCTTCAACACTCCAGGACTGAAAAACAGCCCCGGTGGATATGTTGATCGCATGGATCACATCAATATCGGTCACATACAGTGTGTCACCCGCAATTCCCATTCCTTTTGGCGCATTTAAACCGGCAACCCAGTATAGGTCCCGGATCGAGCCATCCAGGTTTACCTTGGAAATGAACCCTTTACTGTTTTTCAGTGTTGGCATCCCACTGATATTCGAGACATACAACACTGAGCGAGCTGAATCGTACATGACGGATTCGGGAACTTCAAGTTCCTTTGGTGTTTCCCAGACCTGAACAAGACTCGGGTTCCTGCCGACAGTGCTTTTCGTCGTCGTACACGCACCCAGAGAAAAAATTATTAGGACGATCATGAATGTCATTCCAGTTCTCATTTGGTCTCCCCCTTACTGTAATGATAGGTTTAATGAGTTTCATGCATACATCTATCAGTTTAATTAATCGGAAAACCAATGTCAATCTGTTTAAAATCAGTTTTGTTGGTGGGTTGAATGAAATATCACCTCCAGAGAGTGACATGGTCGGTTATGGGGGACGGGTGTGCCATTGGGTGGGGGCAGATGATGTTAGCCGGGCCTTCGTTTTTTTGGTATCATTCAGGGGAGAAATTTCAGGGAAGGCATCTGAGACGTTAAAAATAAAAGAAATGAGCACTTGACGCTGACAGGCCAGTTTCTTATGATCGCATTTCATTGGTGGAACCTCTGAAAACCGCAATTCTTATGGATAAAACGGGACTTTTCAGATGAATGGATGCTCCCGGGATCTCAATCCATCTTCCCGGATGAACGCCGTCCCCGAAAACCGACGGTTCTGGATCTCAACGGGTTTTCAAAGAATGCGGGTAACGATTCACCCCTTTTTCTGAGCAGCAGCGGAGACCTGTTTCTGATAAAATTCACAGGACTTGCAACGAAGAATGTCGAGAATGAGTTCAATGACATACCTGTCCTGGTGTCTATTGCTGAATCTGAATAGAAACGAAAGCTGAAACAAAAAATACGGAACCTGGTGGAAACCATGATCGAAGTAAATGAAAAAGTAATCAACGGCGAAATTCACGGATATTGCGATCCAACATTCGAATCGGTACTAACGGCGTTTATTCAGAATTTCAACCAGCGGGAGGAACACGGCGCCAGTCTTTGCCTCAGGATAGAAGGTGAAACCCAGGTCGATCTCTGGGGCGGCATGGCCGATCCGGAGGGCACCAAACCCTGGCAGCGGGATACGATCTCCATCGTGTTTTCCTGTACCAAGGCGGCCGTGGCATTGTGTGCCCATATTCTGGTTGACCGGGGCCAGCTGGATCTTAATGCAAAGGTGGTCGATTACTGGCCGGAATTCGGCCAGGCAGGCAAAGAGAATATTACGGTTGCGATGCTGCTGAACCATTCCGCGGGTCTGCCCGCTTTCCGGGAGCCGATCCGAAAAGGGGGATATGCCGACTGGGACTATATGATCCAACGCCTGGAAGCGGAAAAGCCATTCTGGGAGCCCGGCACCCGCAACGGATACCATATGATCAGCTTCGGCTGGACAGTGGGAGAACTGGTCCGGCGTATTTCAGGTCAGTCACTGGGGACCTTTTTTAAAGAAAATGTGGCCGATCCCCTGGAACTGGACTTCTGGATCGGTTTGCCGGAAGAACAGGAGACGCGGGTTTCTCCCATGCTCCTTTACCGCTATGCCGTTGGCGACGCCCTCTCCGAATTCATGCAGGCGCTCCTGCACCAGCCAGATTCGATCTCAGCACTGGCACTATTGAATTCCGGCGGATTCATGGCCAACGAGAGAATCTACCACGCAGCCGAAATCGGTGGCGGCGGGGGGATTGCCAACGCCCGTGCCCTGGCCGGCATGTACGCGCCGCTGTCCTGTGACGGTGCCAGCAATGGCTTTGAACTGGTCAGAAAAGACACCATCACCCGAATGAGCCAGGTCTCCATGGCTACCCAGCAGGACCTGACCCTGCTGATACCGACCCGATTTGCCCTGGGGTTTATGAAAGGGGTGGATAACCGCCACCGTCTCTTCGGGAACGAAAGCCTCATCATCGGGGAAAAAGCCTTTGGCCACGCCGGAGCCGGGGGCAGCCTCGGTTTTGCCGATCCCGAATGCAGGCTGGCCTTTGCCTACACAATGAACCGCATGGGAGAAGGGATTATGATCAATTCCCGCGGTCAGTCCCTCGTTGATGCCGCTTATCATTCCCTGGGATATACGTCGGACCAGGGGGGTGTCTGGACGCGTTAACCGGGGAACATTCGGAGAACGGATTTGATTCCGGGGCCACGTCGATTGCGGATCACGGTTGCATTTGAATATTGAAATGGCTCTCTATTCTACAGGGATCTTCACAAATCCGGGGTCGGTCATACGACTTTAATGGTGGACACGCATGTCTGCTCGGTCGGTGGATGGCCCGGTTGATTGTTTGATATCAAACAGTTATATTTTTTCCGGTCAGCGTGATCTCTGTGATTTCAGCCGGCGCTCCCAACCGTATCGGAGGCCCCCAGTAGCCGGTTCCTCTATTGACATATAACCAGGTCTGCTCATGGCGATAAAGACCCGCCACGAAGGGTTGCGCCATGCCGATCAGTTTTGAATAGGGGAAATACTGGCCCCCATGGGTATGCCCCGACAACTGCAGGTCGTAGCCGGCCTTTGCGGCCTCGTAGACACTGACCGGCTGGTGTGCCAACAGGATTCGGGTATCCGCTGCGGGTGCCCCTAGCAGTGATGCGGCCGGATCAGAGCGGTGTTCAGGCACCATCCTGCCCGCCGAAATATCGGTGACGCCGCCCAGGATAAGGTTTGAACCATTTCTGGTGATCACCCGATGCTCGTTCAGTAAAACATCAAATCCCAGCGACTTGATTTTTTCCAGCCAGGGAAAAACACCGGAGTAGTACTCATGGTTTCCGGTGATAAAGAATTTACCGCCCGGCGATCTCAGTTCAGCCAGCGCGGCGACCTCTTTCTCAAGATAGCTGACCGACCCGTCTACCAGATCTCCCGTGAGAACAATCATATCGGGTTCCAGGGCATTGACCTTTTCCACCACCGCTTTCACAAATCCGCCTTTGATGGTGGGGCCCACATGGATATCCGATATCTGTACGATGCGGAGCCCTTCAAATGATCCGGACAGATTATTCAAGGGAACAGTAACCTTCTCAATTTTGATCTGGTACCGTGCCTGAACCATCCCGCATCCCGTCAATAGACCGGACATCCCCAAAACGGTTAAGTTGGCAGCTGTCCAGAGCATCTGCCTGCGACTGTCACCGGAACCCCCCAGTGCTGATCCTGTCATGGCCTCTGCCGAGTGCGGTTGAAACAGGCTGTGGATTTTGCTGAATAGCCATCCGCCGCCGACTGCCAGATCCTTCAACACAACGAAGAAAAAGAGAATGGAAACAAATCCGAATGTGATATAGGCAAACCAGGACAGGACATCATTGAAGACCGTTTCTATCTGGTAAATCCGCATCACAATCGTGATGACAGGTAATGCCGCCGCAATAAAAATGCCTGACCAGATCAGTGCTTTCAATGGTTGCCGTATCTGGAGGGGAACCACGATTCTCAGCCCGATATAGGTATACAGGAGGATGAATATGCCAATGGCGATAAAAAAAATGGATACTCTCATGTCGTTGCTGTTTTGGGTTGAGCCGCTGTTCCTGCGTTCATGTCTGAAAAAGCGGTCTGTGCTGCAAATGACGGGTACAGCCGGTGAAAAGGGAACTGGTAACGGATCAGGACAAACCGTTTCACTGGACTGGATATTGTCTGTCCATTATCCCAGTTCAGACGTCGGTCTCGCAAGAAACTTTACAAATCGTTTACAATTTGTCCGGCTTTATCGTATCCACCCCGCGGAAAAAATGAGGAACAACCCCAGGGGAGATGGTAAAAACCGGAAAAAGTGAGCAATTGCTCTATTTCAGTTGACACAGGCGAATCGTCGGTGGTAAAAAACGAGCAAATGCTTTATTTTTTTGTACGGTTTTTTATCTGAATCAAACCGTGATTGGATACCATCAAACGGACGGCCAACCAGAGGCAAGGGACGAGATGCAGTTACCGGAACCATTGAAAGCCTACGCAAAACAATTGGGCTTTCCCAATTCGGAGCGATTGGGAAAGCTTCTTCTGGATCTTTTTGACACTGACCAGAAACTGAGGATTGCCGGCGAACTGCCGGGGACGATAGTCGAAATTGCAGATAAAACAGGGTTGGACGAGGAAACGGCCAGACAAGCCATCCTGGAATTGCAGAGCAGAGGTGCTGTCAATGAGCGTATGCTGGAACCGGGGAGATACCGTCTTTTTCCTGCCATCATCGAAATCAGGGATGCGGCCGCGCTCACTCCGGGTATCAGCGCTGAGAACGTGCGGTTATGGGACGATTTGATTCGCAAGGAATTTCACACCCTGGTACCCCGGCTGGAAAAACTTCAGTTACCGCCGTTGATGCGGGTGATTCCGATTGAAGAGACGGTGGCCTCCGCAGGGGCTGTTCTGGATATCGATTCCGCCCGCGAGATCATCAAAGGTGCTGATCAGGTCGTGGCCATTCCCTGTGTCTGTCGGCAGACCGGCAGGGAAGTGGGTCGGGGTAAGAACTGCACTGCTCCCGATGATGTGAATCTCTGTCTCATGGTGAATGGCTTTGGCTTTGAGGCGGTGCAGCGGGGCATTGGGGAGATTATCAGCCGAGATGAAGCGTTACGGCGGCTGGAGTTGGCCGAAGAAGCAGGTCTGGTTCATTTAACACGGAATAACGTCAAAAAAGACATGATGATCTGTAACTCTTGTGCCTGCTGCTGCACGGGGCTGTTTATGCTCAACGAGATTGGATATTCCTCCTTTGCACCTTCCCGGTTCCGGGTTGTTCTCAATGAGGATGATTGCACCGCCTGCGAAACCTGCGTGGATCGCTGTCAGTTCCATGCCATGACGGTGGATGATGTTGCGCGGATCGACCTGGAGAAATGCTTTGGATGCGGTGTTTGTGTTACCACCTGTCCCGGTGACGCCTTGAGTCTGGAGGAGTTCCGTTCCAGAGAGCATATCCGGGTGACCTGATCTGGAAAATGGTCTTCAGTGTGCGGGGACTGGCAGGCAGAAGGTTGATTGCCAAGTCAGGGCCTTATTTCAGGGGGCCTGGAGGTGAACCGAGGGGGGGTATCAAGCGGGGCAGCCTGCGGGCATAGCTGGCTGTGGGGCGTGGGTGCCAATACGGACTTTCTTCTGCCCGCTGACGGCCCCAAAAAGCGCTGCGTTCCAGCCGGATGAGGGCTGAAACGCAGGGACGTAATTGATTAGTTGGTTTTCACATTGACAGCGGTGGGTCCTTTTTTCCCTTCTTCAATATCAAAGGTAACGCTATCGCCTTCTTTCAGGGATTTGAAGCCGGAGGCATTGATATTTGAGTGATGCACAAATACATCGGGGCCGTTTTCTTGCTCAATAAATCCAAAACCTTTTTTATCGCTAAACCATTTTACAGTGCCATTTGCCATTTTCACATTCTCTTTTTAATTGATTCAGGGAAGATCCACCAGTATTGAACAGACTGATGATGTTTAGCTATCCTTTCTTTACCAGACATTTCTGTCAAGCACTTAATGCTTGTCTGAATCCAGTCAAGGATAGGGGCAACCTCAAAACCCGTTATATCCATATAATATCAAAATGATATCGAATATTTGAGGACGCACTATTTGTGTGCGCGGGCAGATTTCAGGGGCTGAATATGACCTGCCAGATTGGCGGGCTACAATATAGACTGCGAACTTACCGAGGCCCTTGACGTCTGCGTTTACTGGCGGGTCCGCATCTTTTTCGCCAATGGGGCCGTGATATGATGTTCTGAGGGGTTTAAACGACTCTATGGGCGCGATGAGGAAATGTGTGGAACTATCTGGCTGGAGACCCGCGATCCATCTTTAACTGAAAACCCGGCACCCCTCTGGGAAAGGGATGCGTAGAGATGCCCCCTTGACTGTGAATGATGAATAACCTACCTTTTAATAACGTCAACCGTTTGTTAACCGCCAATGCGAGCCCTGTTTGAAAGTCCCTGACATCGTTCTTCTGGAGACAAAAGAGATCGCCAGCCTGTATAGCCGCCAGTTTTTTGTGCTCTGGATCGCCAATTTTTTTGCTTTCATGAGCCTGAGTGTGTTTTTCCTCTTTCCGCTCTATATTACCCGCTATGGCGGCAGCAAATCGGATATCGGCATTCTGATGGGAGCGATGATGCTTTCATCGGTGTTGTTCAGACCCTGGGTCTCTCAAATGGTCGATCATATTGGGCGCAAAAGAAGTTACTCTCTGGGAACCCTGATTCTGATCGGCGTTCCAGTCGTCCACATTTTCTTTGAAGGGGACATTTCCGGGCATTACGGGTTGCTGCTCCTGGTTCGGATCGTCCATGGCATCGGGATCGCCATCGGGTTTACGTCCGCCTATACGTTCATCTCGGATATCGTGCCGGAAAGCCGTCTCAATGAGGGCCTGGGCATTTTTGGACTGCATGGGCTTCTTGGAATTGCGGCCGGACCGGCGATTGCAGAACCCATTATCCGCCATTTCGGTTTTGATGTCTTCTTTTTGACGGCCTCTGCCATGGCGGTGATCTCACTTCTTTTGCAGCAGTTCCTGCGTGAAACTTTTATTCCGGAGGTATCTGCTGACAAGGGCGTCTCTTTTTTTTCCGTTTTGAAGCGGAAAAAAACCCTTGGTGTCGGATTGGTTTCCATTATTTTTGGAATGGGGCTGGCAACTCAGAGCGGTTTTGTATCGCCCTACGTTCAGTATCTGGGGTTGCCCAGTATCTCGATTTTCTTCCTGGCCTATTCCGGAGGTGCGATCTTGACCCGGGTCTTCGGATCCCGGATCGCGGACCGTATCGGAGAGGAGACCATCGTGCCCTGGGCCATTGCCATCAATGCGCTGGGATATCTCATCCTGATTGAGGTCGACGGCACCGGGCTGCTGATGCTGGCCGGATTCATCACGGGGGCGGGTCACGGATTTCTCTTCCCCTGCCTGAACGCCCTGGCGGTCCGTCACGAACCGGCCCGGATCCGGGGGAAAATCAGTGGCATCTTCACCGGTTCCATTGATGCAGGAAATCTGTTGGGCTCTGTCATGATGGGATACATCGGTGAATGGTTCGGGTTTAAACTGATTTTTTTGGCCACTTTTCTTATCCTGATGACCGGTCTGGCGTTGTTTATGGGCTTTTTGAAAAAGGCCATTCTGCTCAGAAGTACCTGACATCCACGTATACCAACTCTACAACTCATCAAAACCAAGAGCACCTATGATAAAAGCTGTTTTATGGGATTTCGGCGGGGTGATCACATCCAGCCCCTTTGACGCATTTAACCGTTATGAGGTGGAAAACGGGATTCCCCGGGATTTTATCCGGGGGATCAATGCCACCAATCCCACTGATAATGCCTGGGCCCGGTTTGAAAGCAACCAGATTTCGATAGATGCATTTGATCGCCTGTTTGAGGCGGAATCCAGGGCAGCCGGGCATGCCATTCCGGGAAAGAACGTCCTGGCGTTACTGGCGGGAGATGTGCGCCCGGAAATGGTTGCAGCGCTGAAAATGTGCAAGACCCGTTTCAAGGTGGGGTGTATCACCAATAACGTCAAATCAGCCAAGGGTTCAGCGATTCCACAGACGTCGGAACATCTGGTTCTGACCATGGAGATTATGCAGCTTTTCGATGAGGTGATTGAATCCAGCCTGGAAGGGGTCAGAAAACCGGACCCCGAGATTTATCAAATCGCCCTGAAGCGGATGGACGTCAAAGGAGAGGAGTGCGTGTTCCTGGACGATCTCGGTATCAATCTCAAACCGGCCCGGGTTTTGGGCATGAAAACCATCAAGGTCCTGAACAGCCATCAGGCTCTGGGGGAACTGGAACAGCATACCGGATTGAAGTTCCTGTAATGTCAGACGGCGGGACCTGCTTATTTCCGGATGGAAGACTTATCCTGTTTTAGCATGAGCTTGGTATACCCACGCAACAGGTCTCGCCGTGTGATCTGACCCACCAGCCGTCCTGAATCCATCACAGGAAACCTGCGGTGGTCGCTGTTTAAAAACAACTGGGACAGCTCGGATGTCAACATGGAACTGGGCACTGCTTTGGGCGCTTCATGCATGTAATCTCTGACTGTGCCCAAGGGTCTCTGGTTATACCCGCCATGCAGAACCTCCTTGAGGCAGTCTTTTTCCGATAAAATGCCGATGGGTCTGGATTGACTGTCAACCACCAGGGCAGCGATAAGCTGTTCCTTGACCAGAATATCCAGCGCTTCACTCAACTTCATTTCCGGTTTGAGCTGGACGAAGGTTCTATCCATGAAATCGGCGACCGTGTGTTTATCTGGCATGTTTGACTCCTACGGATTCGTTTGCGGAAAGATGAGCGTGTTAACATGTCGTACTTTCTACTATCGGGAATCAGCCAGCTATATCTGACCGATTCTTTGCACTGCCTTGACGATGTCCCTGCAGGTAATCTGGCCGATGAGCCGGCCCGATTCAACGACTGCCAGACGGCGAATCGGGTGCTGAAGCAATATCTCTGCTGCCTGAACGACCCCCAGCGATTTGGAGATCGTCAGAAAATCAGGGGATAGGGCTTCAGTAACTTTTATGTCATCGAGCGGTCTATCCAGTCTGCCATGGAGGGCGTCTTCATAAAATTGAATACAGGCTTTTTCAGAAAGCGTACCGAGTACTTTACCGGTTTTATCCACGACACAGGCACCGAAATACTTACGGGTGTGCAGCGTCTGGATGGCATCGGGAATGGAGGTGTCCGCCGAGAAGGTCAGGAACTGTTTGTCCATGATATCATCGACAGTGAGTGAAAGGCTCATGGTATCTCCTGCTTTTAAACAACGCAGGGCCTGCGTTGTTGATAAAAAAGGAAACCGGTGTGGGGCTGTCTTAAATAGATCTATGCTGATTATCGTTGATTTGAAAGTGATCAGTCAAGAAAAACCATTTTGTCAACCACACAAACCTGAAGACCTCTTCAGAACTAACCCCCATCAGGCAGAAACGGTTCTGAAAGCCAACCGGGGGCCGTTATCCCGTGGTTGAAAACAATAGACAATTGGTTTATGTTCAAACACAGATGAGGTCCAGGCATACCCGTCCTTTTTTGTGTCACCCGGACGGACAGCAGTGATTCTTACCGCACAATCTGATGCTGGCGGGGGATTCTCCGCTTAAAAGGAGGCACCTGGCATTTCCAGTGTTGAAATGATCGGGATTTGAACCGTTTATTCAGCAAAAACTTCACTTGGAGCAAGCAATGAGATTTGTAATTGTCGGTGGTGACGCTGCCGGGATGAGCGCAGCCAGCAGGGCGAAAAGGAGCCGCCCGGAGATGGCGGTGATCGTATTGGAAAAAAGCAACGACGTGTCATACAGTGCCTGCGGCATGCCCTATAATATTGCCGATCCGGAAAGGGCCATTGAGGATCTGGTGGTCAGGGAAGCCGGGGTATTTCGTGAGAAACAGAAGATCGATCTCCGCACCGGTCATGAAGTTCGCAGCCTTGACAGGGATGCCAGGACCGTATCCGGGACGACGGAATCCGGTGAGCCATTCACCGTTGCGTATGACAAGCTGCTGATTGCCAGTGGTGCCTCTCCCATTGTACCGGATTTGCCGGGATTTGACCTGCCGGGGGTGATGGCGCTCAAGAGTCTTGAGGATGGACGCAGAATCAAAGCCTATCTGGAACAGAATGCCGTCAATCACGTGATCGTTATCGGTATGGGATATATCGCCCTGGAGATGTGCGAGGCGTTACGCAGCAGGCAAATCGATGTGACCATGGTGAAACCCCGCTCTGTGTTTCTTCCCTGGGCCGATGGGGAGCTGGCCGGGGTTGTCAAAGACGAGGTGGAAAAAAACGGGGTCAAGATCAACCTGGGTCATACCATTGAACGAATTGTAAAGGGACCCGATCATCAGTTGCGGGTTCTCTGCTCTGATCTGCAGCTGACCGGGGGGATGGTGCTGGTGGCCATGGGGGTCAAGCCCAATAGCGATTTTGCCATCCGGGCGGGTTTGAAAAGCGACACAAAAAACGCCCTGGCAGTGGATCGACGGTTGAGGACATCAGATGACAACATCTATGCTGCCGGGGATTGCGCGGATGCCTATCATGTTCTGACGGGAAAGAAAACGTATATTCCCCTGGCGTTGAGGGCCAACCGGGCGGGATGGGCGGTTGCAGATGAGGTTTGCGGTAAAGAGGTCGAGCTGCCCGGGATCATGGGCACCTCGGTTTTCAAGGTGTTCGATCTGGTTGTGGCCAGAACCGGCCTGAATATGGAAGAGGCAGGAAAAAACGGGTTTGATCCGGTTTCCGTGACGATCAAAACCCGATCTCGGGCCCATGCCCATCCCGGTTCCACGACCATCCACCTGAGCATGCTGGCTGACCGCATAAGTGGTAGGCTGCTGGGGGCGCAAATGGTTGGCCGGGAGGGTGTCGCCCAGCGGATCGACGCGGTCGCAGTCGCACTGCATGCAGGTATGACCGTCGAACAGTTCAGCCAGTGTGACCTGGCCTATGCACCACCGTTCAGCCCGGTCTGGGACCCCCTGCTGACAACGGCCAATCAGCTCCTGAAAAAATTAGGGTGACCGGCACCGGCTGGCAGGATAAGCCCATTCGATTAAAAAACAGCGCAAACCATTAGAAATGATATATGACACAGGAAAAGAATCCGGAATTGCCTCAGAATCCAACACAAGCCCAGGGATTACTGATTAAAGAGACCTATAAAAAATTTGGGCAGGAAGCCCTGCCGCTGATTCGGGATGTCTGCGGAAAACAGGGCCAGGTTCTGGGCGCGAAGATTTTGCAGAAACTGCCCGACAACAGGTTGTCAACCGTGGCCGGTGCTTTCGCTAAAAGTTTTGACCCCAAAGGGTCTCAAGTCATATCCATCGCCGATGACCGTTTTCAGATACAGGGCACCCGCTGCCCCTTCGGGCTGGAAAACACTTCCCGGGAGCTCTGTGAAGCGGTGATGGAGATTGACCTGGCTTATTTTCGGACAGCGGTCAGTGACAGCGTTCAACTGGAAATAACAACAACTGTTGCTGCCGGTGATCACTGCTGTGATACCATTTATACACTGGAAAACGGACAGGATTGAGAATCGCTGTGAAGTTCTACCCCCTGGAAAAACGATCTCTTCTAAAAACGGGTTACAGAAAGGTGTTTGACATCGAAGGACGGTCCCTGTTGCTGATTGTTCACCGGGATCAGCCTTTTCTGGTCGAGAACCGATGCGGCCATTTCGGTTACCCGCTGGATGAGGGCATCATTGAAGACGATGCCATTGTCTGTCCCCAGCATGGGATCTCCTTTGATCTTCTTACTGGATCGATTGCCAATCGGCCTTATGAAAATGCCGATCCGATCATGACCTTTCCCCTGGTTGAACAGGACAGCATGATCGGTGTGATGCTGGGGAAGTGAGGGTCGATTTGTCTACCAGACGATGCGGGGCAGGAAATCCAGGAAAATCCGGTTAAATGATTCGGCGTCTTCCTCATGGGGGTTGTGACCGACATTCTTGATGATGCTCAGTTTGGAACCGGCGATCATTTCGTTCATGATTTTGGACGGACGGATAAATCCGGTATCCTCTTCACCCAGAACAATCAGCGTGGGAACCCTGATCTCCGACAGACGGTCTGTTACCGGTGGCCACGCCTGGAAAGTGTTGCTGACGTGGATATAACCGTTAAGCGAGGTGTTCAGCACCTTCTGGCGGGCGACCTCCTTGAGTTCCGGGTGCTTCTGGAACTTCTCGACGCGTGTGGGGTTGTAGGTGGCGTCGTATTCAAAAGCCGCTTCCAGACCCTCATCACGGGCCAGCGCATGCAGTTTGTCCTTGAATTCAGCATATCCGGGGGCGATGTCCCACTCCCCGCTGCAGGTATCAACCAGGACCAGACCCCGTACGATTTCCGGGTGATCGATGGCCAGCTGCAGCGACATGAAACCCCCCATGGAGTGTCCGATGAGGCAGCAACGATCGATTCCGAGTTTGCCCAGCAGGGCGTAGACGTCGTCAGCAAAGATCTTGATGGAATAGGCGGTCTTTGAATCCGGGGCAGCCGATTGACCATGCCCCCTGTGGTCAACGGCAATCGTTCTGTATTGAGCGGATGTCACAGCCACCTGGGCGGCCCAATCCGCATGACTGCCGGTAAACCCGTGCAGAAAGACGAGCGCTTCCCCCTTTCCTTTTTCTACGGTGTTGATATCCATCCCGTTTACGTTTATTCTTGTCATGATTCCCTTTCCCGAGAGTTTAAGAAATGGTCCGTTTTTAAAATTCGCGCTTTAAACTTTCGATCGCTTCCGATAAGATACCATACCTGAAAGAAAACGTGCAATGAAACAGGGAAGGGGCGAATCAGCGCCAACCAGCACCGGCTGATCCTGGGATTCAACATGAAAACAAGCCTTTCCATGGAAAGGCGATCACACCTGGAGGAGGAAGGATGGATTGTATCTTTTATAACGGGCGGATCAACACGCTTGACCCGTTCGGCACTGTTTACTCGGCGGTAGGGGTTGAAAACGGGCGCATCATCAAACTGGGCAGGGACAATGACCTGAAAGGGGATACAGAGATGGGGACGGTGTCCATCGATCTCAAGGGTGCAGCCATGTTTCCGGGATTTATGGAATCCCACAACCACATGTCCATTTTTGGCTACCTTCTCAACGGAATCGATCTCTCAGCGGCCAGGGTCAGCTGCATGGATGACATTCTTTCCCGGGTCAAGGAGGAAACGGAAAAAAAAGAGCCGGGAGAATGGATCAAGGGATCCCGCTATGCCGAGTACTTCCTGAAAGAAAACCGACATCCCCGTCGGTCAGATCTGGACGCGGTCAGTCCGGAGCATCCGGTGGTGCTGTTCCACACCTCGTTTCACGCCTGCACCCTCAACAGTCGGGCACTGGAAATGATGGATATCCGCAGGGATGCAACTGATCCCCAGGGGGGGAAAATCGAGAAGGATCCCGATTCCGGGGAACCCACCGGAGTCCTGCATGACCAGGCCATGATGGCTGTTTTTAATTCTCTTTTCTTCGCAGATCTCATGAAAATGAATTCCGAGGAGCGGATCAATCTGGTGGCAGCGGCTTCACAAAAATTTGCCGAGGTCGGGCTTGTCTTCGCCGCTGACGCCCTTGTGGTCCCCGAGGTGCTGCGCATGTATCAGGAGACACTGGCGGCGGACCGGCTTGATACAAGACTATACACGATGAATTACGCTCCTCTGGCTGACGGACTGGTTGAGTCAGGGATCAGAACCGGTTTCGGATCGGGAATGCTCCGGATCGGTCCGATCAAGCTCTTTGCCGATGGCGGGATGTCCAATCGCACGGCAGCGGTGGTTCAGCCCTACCTGACCCCACCCCACGATCATGGACTCAAGATGTACAGTCTCGACGAACTGAAGGCAAACGTGAAACGGTACCACGATCTGGGGTACCAGATCGCTGTTCATGCCCAGGGGGATGCCGGTCTGGCCGATACGCTGGATGCCTTCGAAACGGTGCTGGGAACACGGTCCGACAACCCGATGCGACACCGGATCGAACATGCGGGCTGCCTCTATCCGGATCTGCTGAAAAGAGCCGTCGCCATGCATATTCCGGCGGCCGTGCAGCCGGTCTTCTTCAGCGAACTCGGAGACGGTTTCATTGAAGCTTTTGGCCCCGAGCTTGCTCATAAGCTGTATCCATTTAAGAGCATGCTCAAGGCCGGGTTGAAGATCGGCGGCAGCTCCGACTGCCCGGTATCAGAGCTGGATCCACGAAAAGGACTGGCCGGGGCTGTGATGCGAACGACCCCTTCGGGTGCGGTCCTCGCTCCCGAAGAGGCGTTGACCATGGATGAAGCCCTGCGGCTGTATACCCAGGGATCGGCCTATCTCTCTTTCGACGAGCTGGAGAATGGCAGCATCGAACCGGGAAAACGGGCCGATTTTACGGTGATGGCTGAAGACCCCCGTCTGGTCAAACCGGAGGAAGTCCCTCATATTCCCTTCACCATGACCGTGGTGGATGGCCGTGTCGTCTGGTCTGAAGAACGCCCGTGATCATCGGCATATCATGCACCGCATTAAAAAAATGGCTGCTTCCCATATGGAAGAGGTGAAGAAAAGTTTTTACGTCTGATCCTGGGACCGTCCTGCAGACAATCCCGCCAACCAGCCGGTCGAAAAGGCCGCCTGGAGATTGTATCCCCCGGTATGGGCCTGAAGATCAAGGATTTCCCCGGCGAGGTAAAGCCCCTCTATCTGCCGGGAAGCCATGGTTCGAGGATCAACTTCCCGGGTGTCAATACCGCCGGCGGTGATGATCGCTTCTGAAAAAGAGCGGTGTCCGGTAATCTCAAGCTGAAAGTCCTTGAGCCAGGTTTTCAGGCGACGACGTTCCGCGGCCGACAGGGTCGCCCCGGTTCTTTCGATGGGGATGGCAGTGGCTTCCAGGCAACCGGAGACCATTTCCCTCGGCAGCAGACCTCGCAGAATGCTTGTGACAGGTTCCCTGGCGCGGGTGGTGAAATCCCTGACCAGTCTCGCATCAAGTTTCTTTTCATCCAGTGCCGGTTTCAGGTCGATGGCGATGGTGACGGCATCCCTGTTACGCAGAGCATCTACAGCAATCCCACTCAATTGGAGGATCACCGGTCCGGTGACCCCGAAATCGGCAAATACCAGTTCCCCGAACGCCTCGGCCCTTTTTTTCCCGTTAATCAGCAGCCGCAAGCCGATATTGCGCAGATTCAGACCGGCCATGGTCCGGACGATGTCACTGGCTGTCTCCAGGGGAACCAGTGCCGGCCGGGTAGGAATAATGGTATGTCCGACGGATCCGGCCAGTCGATAGCCGTCTCCGGTCGATCCCGTTGCCGGATAGGAGGCCCCCCCGGTGGCCAGAATCACCTTTTCGCAGGGAATTTCAACCTTACCGGACCGGACACCGGTAATACGATGTCCTTTCACCAGGAGTTCATCCACGGCGGCGTTGTTTTTTATCTCAACCCCGCAGCGTCCAACCCAGTCCGTTAAAAGCGTCACCACTGCCTGAGCCTTGCCACAGGCAGGAAAAACCCGCCCTCCCCTTTCTGTAACCAGATCCAGGCCCTTCTCCTGCAGGAACGCCATCAGGTCGGTATTGAAAAACGCCTGAAAGGCCTGCCTTAAAAACCGCCCATTTTTGCCGAACTGGGTGAGAAATTCCTCGATATCCGCAATATTGGTCAGATTACAGCGCCCTTTTCCCGTAATGGCCAGTTTGCGTGCCGGGCGCTTCATTTTTTCGAGCAGAAGGGTTCTGACGCCAGCTTCTGCAGCTTTTCCGGCGGCCATCAGACCGGCCGGTCCACCACCGACAACGATAATAGGACTCTTTGTCATGAGCGGTCTCCCTGGGAGGCCAGAAACCTGGCCAGGATCGAAGTGGGCAGATTCAGGGCGAAGATGCCGATTCCTGCGGGCGTTGCCAACCCGGGGAGTTTCCTGGCGACGCGACCTTTTTCTGGCATGGGACCGTTCATTATCTGTCTTTGATCAGGGACTGAACAATTGTGGGCACGTTGCTTAACTGGAACTCAGTATGCATCAAAGGATTGATCGTTCGAGAACCCTGTAATCCCTCCCTGGCTTCCAGGAGCTCCATGGATGGACTCGTGCCTTTCTTGAACGATCAACCCTTTGGTGCGATAAACGCGATCAGTTTAATGAATCAAGGTATCTATTCAGTTCAATTTCCGCTCGGCCCCGAAGGTATTGTGTTTCAAGAACCTTGGAAGCCAAGGAAGGATTCCAGGAGCTCCAGGGAGGATTCATGCGTTTCTTGAAACACAATACCTTTGGGGCGTATACAGGTGAATCGTTACGAATCAAGGTGCCCTTGAAGTAAACTACGGTTTTTAACTGCATGTTGAACCTATTTTACCATCTCCCGGAGTGTAAAGCGAGATGAGAAATCCCCGGTTGTTGATATTGGTGGACAATTCTTCAAAAAGCCGGCCACAGTGATCCCTGTTCCGGCAGGGTCGAAAAGTGGGTGCATCAACCTCTTTTCGCTTACAGGTACCCACACATATTTGGTGCACCCCGGAAAGCCGGGAATTGGACAGGAAGTACCGGGATCCACTATCCTGATGATAGATGGTCGCATCATTCCCTTGCTGGAATGGATACAATCAATGCCGGTGCTGGTGAAAAGAGAATGGGATCATGAAAAAAAGCATGCTATTGCTGGGAACAACCCTTGTCTGTCTGGTGTTGTTCCTGGTTGCTATTAAAATCAGAAGCCTTCGCTACGACGACGACGGTCCCGGACTGGCGGTTCGCTGGGAAGGCTTTTACCACGACTACAACTTTCGGGATGTGGGAATCAGTCTGAACGAATGCCTGGGCGAACGGGTCTTCCGCCCCGGGGTCCTGATGCGGGCTGCAGGCTGGTTTTCTGGATGGAGCTGTGACGGTGTCGGAAATCCCGACACCATCTTTTCCCTGAACTATTCACCGGAAAAAACAGAGCGCTATTTCTGCCAGGGGGCTGAGGGAAAAACCATTGGCCGGTTCTATAATACCCAGATTAAACTCAATGATCTGGAATTTCCTGCCACCTGGGAGGACGAGCGGATGCGGTCATCGGTCTGCGGGTTTATCGGGGGGATCTTCCGGGAAATGGTGGCAGGGAAAAAGACCTTGATCCACTGTGACGCCGGCAGAGATCGAACCGGAGCGATAACGGCGCTGATTGCCGCACTGGTGGCGGAGGAAAGTCGCATGCTGGACTCCCGTATGCTGGCAGCCATCGAATGTGATTATCGTAAAACAGCCTCACTGGATGAACAGAAGCATGGTCGCATGAAACAGTTCATAACCGATCTGCAGACTCAGGGCGGGGTTGCGGCGTTTCTGCAGAACCAGTGCC
>Ga0180009_10001019_pt1 | contig 35236 bp, 34 predicted proteins | sample OS_PC_MetaG_FD_123537 | JGI IMG/M metagenome (GOLD analysis project Ga0180009, IMG submission 123537) | Groundwater microbial communities from the Aspo Hard Rock Laboratory (HRL) deep subsurface site, Sweden - OS_PC_MetaG | ecosystem: Environmental > Aquatic > Deep subsurface > Groundwater... | reverse complement strand
TAATACCCAAGCGATCGGAAAAAACAGCTCGGCCAATACCGGCTCGATCAGCGTCGAAGGTTCTAAGGTCGAAAAATCCACGGTGATCAACGCATCGAAAAATACCTTAACCAATACCCAAGCGATCGGAAAAAACAGCTCGGCCAATACCGGGTCAATCGATATCAAATAAATCTTAAACTTAATGGGAACCGGTCCGACCATTTGGTCCGGTTTCCCTCATGACGAGGAAGACGGCTATGTCACTCATTCGATTGTGTACTTTTTTACTCATTATCGGCTTGCCCGTAACGCCGCTTCTAGCCAACGATTTAGACGACGGTATCGGCATTGATGAACCCATCAACGATAACATACAGCTCAATCCCAATATCGATTTTATAAAACGCAATGCCTTGGCAAAGGCGCGACGCAAGACCGATCAAAATTCCGGTTGCGGCGGTACAGGTAATCAAACCTTCGGTCCGGGCGCCAATTTGCAAAATGCCACCATTGTCAACCTTTCAGATAACAGACGCGCCAATTCAGTCTGCATCGAACGAAGACGATAAGCGTCCGAACACCAAATTTTTAGAAACGAGGTCGTGTTATGAACAACTATAAACTCACTAGCGGTTTTCGAATCATTGGCTTGCCGCTCTTGCTCGTCGGCTGCGGTTTAAATCCGCAGAATGCCGATATTGGGCTCAATGAAACACTACCTGAAGCCAAGATCACTATTTACCAACGCGCAATCAATAGATTAGGCTTGATGACCGAAATATACAGCAACGAGCCGGTCAAAATCATGTCCAAGGAAGTGTTTGATAATACCGGGACTTCGGTAGCAACGAGTGGTGAAATTCCGCGCGACATCACTGAAATGGTCAAGAGCACCTTGAACGGAATCGGCGGGAACGTGCTTTACATTCCTTACGAACCCGAATTCATGCTCAATACCGCCCAAACCGGTTATAGCGGCTATGAGGATAAAATTCTGCCTCAGGTCATTTTATCGGGCGGCATCACCGAGTTCGATCGAGGCTTAGTCACGCAAGGAGATTCGTTCGATGTCGATATCGAAGTCAAAGAATACGGGCTTAATTATTCCGATCAAAACAAATCTTCGTTGGCCAGCGTCACATTGGATTTTAATATGATCGATTTCAAGACTTTTACCGGCATACCGAGAGTTCAGGCGATCAACGGTATCAAATTACATAAAGCCACCAAAGAAGACAGTATCGGTTTCACGATTAAAAGTGTCACTTTCGGGGCCAAGGGCGAGATCAAAAAAGTCCAGGGTAGACACGCCGCCGTCCGTTTGCTGGTACAACTCAATATTATTCAATTAGTAGGACGCTATCAAAAATTGCCTTATTGGCGTTTGATACCCGGTGTCGAACCCGACGATGTCGTAATCGATCAAGTCCTAGCCGATTATTATTCGTATACCCGCCCGGAACAAATAGCCAAGGTTCAAGAATTGCTTTATTTACACGGCTACAATGTACAGCCTAGCGGACAACTCGACGGACCGACGCAAAGCGCATTACAAAATTTTGTTCAAAAACACGGCTTACCGGGAACAGACTTGAATCAAGAGCTTTATCTTGCCTTATATGAGAACGTTCCTTTGAATCATGCCACCCGGCAACTGCGCAAAAATCTGAAAGGACAAGGAGATGTCCATTATGCCGCTCAAGAGCCGATAACATATAAACCAACGGCTCCAACACCGGCACCGCAACAATTTATCGACGCTTCGCCTACTCCCGGAGCGTTATCACTTAGAACCAACAAATCCGAGTACCGTATCGGCGAACCGATGCAAATCGATTTCACGGTCAGCGAACCGATGTACGTCCGTATCGTTCTGATCAATTCGGAAGGCAAAATTGACACGGTTTTCCCGAATATCTATCAACCCGATAATTATTGCTTACCTGGCAAAACCTACAGTATACCCGCGCCCGGTGCCGATTTCACAATCGATGTTTCTGGACCTACCGGCACAGATAAACTGAGAGCTATAGCCGCTAAAAATCCGATTCCGGCCGATGCATTACATTTTACTAACGACGGTCAATTCGACGATTCCAAAATAGCGGCCAACTCGGTTAAAGCCGCAATCGACTATGTCATTCGATAAGGTAAGCATTATGAAAAAATTAACATTAATCTTACTCGCCGGCCTAATTTTACAAGCCTGCGAAAATGCTCCGGTCAGACGCGAGGAAATGATTTCCGAACATCCGGAGTGGGACAAGGAAATGGTCGAAGTCATCAAAGCCGGCTATCTGGTCAAGGGCATGGATCAAAACCAAGTTAAAGCGGCTTGGGGAAGGCCTTGCTGGAGCTGTACAGGCACCACTTCCGGAGATTGGGGCGAAGCCTGGGAATACTCCACTCAAGTGGTATTTTTCGACAAAAACGGCAAAGTTACCCGTTGGGAACAAAAATAAGGAACTATTCAGTCCTCCGGCAATTATTTTTGAACCGGTTTGATGAATGACACGAAACATTTCGTTTTAAAATTAAAGAGGTTAGTACCATGAAACCACATCACTCTATCACCGCCGCCAGCGGCATTCTATTACTCGCTTTATATGCCCAAACCGTTACTGCAGAGCAAGTACGCATGTACGATGCTCCGCCCAGCGCCGAGGAAATGGGCAAAGTTCTGTTCGGAGGACAAACGAACGGCACTCCGGGAACCATGAAAATGCGTTCTATCAATTTCCAACCCAAAAGGAATGAGCGGGCCGACGATTTAGCCACCGCCGAACGAGTCGAAGCGGAAAAAACCAGTATCGGTTTGCCGATTAAATTCGCCTATAACTCGGATGAAATTTTGCCCGAATCACTTCCATTTTTGGAAGAAGTCGGAAAAATGATGACGATGTCCGATTTTGTCGACAAACGTTTGATCATCGAAGGCCATACCGATGCGGCCGGGTCGGCCTCTTATAATCTGGATTTATCTAGACGCAGAGCTCAATCCGTAAGAAATTATTTAGCGCGTAATTTCGGCGTCTCTTCGAATAGATTGACTACCAAAGGACTTGGAAAATCCAAACCCCTTCCGGGCCGGGACCCGTTCGATGCGGTTAATCGCAGAGTTCAGTTTTATAGTGCGAATTAACAACGCGGCTTTTTTATTCGATTCGTCATCAGGAGACGCGCTATGACAACGCAAGGAAAACAAACAACCGATTTCCGGCCCGAACAAAGGGCCGGCCGCCGATCTCTGACTATCGGTCTGAGCTTGGGCCTATCAGTTTTATTACCCTCACCGACCGATGCTGTTGCAGGCCAAGCGACGACCGGCAAAATTATCATCGACGGTGTCGTTTACGGCGGCAGCGATGCGCGTATCGAACAAGGCTCCGGAGTTTTAGGCAAAGAACACCGCGACGTCGAGAAGTTCCGGGCTATCCATGTTGCCGCCGGAATCGACCTTAATTATCGTAACGGCCCGGCGCAAAGTATCGAGATCATCGGTGACCGAAATTTGATTCCGATTATCGAAACATCGGTTAGCGGTAGCGTTTTGACGATCGCCAGCCGAAAAAGCTATCAACAACATTTACCGCTGACGATCGAAATAATGAGCCCGCGTCTGGATTCGCTTGCTCTCCATGGAGCCGACGACATTCGCCTAACCGCTCTCAGACAAGAGTCGTTTGCTCTGACGCTCAACGGAAGCGGCAATGTGACCGCCGACGGACAGATCGACCGTTTCAGCGTGACCGTCAATGGCGCCGGCGATATCAATGCACAAGGATTGGTCAGCAAGTTGGCAGATATCCGGTTATCGGGTTCCGGGGATATTTCAGTTACTGCACGGGAAACATTGAAAGCCTATCTGATCGGTAGCGGCGACATTATCTACTACGGGCATCCGGCACACATCGAAAAACGCATAATCGGCAGCGGCGATCTGCAACCGGGAGATTAAATGAAATTCACATGGCGCTGCGCTTGGGTCATTATGGCCGGTTCCCTCCTGATACTCGTTAACGGTTCTGCGCAAACCAATCAATTGGCGGGGATCACATTCAGCGAATCGGAATCGCCGGCAATCAAACCGAAAGCGATGACTAAGCCGGAACTCAAGACTAAAAAAGATCAATGGCATGAGTTGCACGGTAGTTTGAATAACCAATATGTTTTTTTGATAGTGAAAAAAACCGGAACAAGAGACGTCACCGGCTATTTATTCGACGGCAAAGGCAACAAAAAATACGTTTACGGCGAATGGTTCAATCGAAATTTACAGGTGTACGATCAATCCAACAAGCTGTTGAATATTTTACTATATCCTTAGGTTTAACCATCTATGATTCCGGCATGAATTCTGAAAATAAATCCGAATGGCTGAAAGCGATACTCAAAGCCCGGTCCCGGACCTTAATGACTTAAGGCGGATAAAACCTGTCATGGATGGCGACGGAGGCGAGCATTCGGTATTCGCAGCCTCCTTCATCAAAACCTTGGATCGCAACGTTTCTTTGCTCGAAGGCCAGGAATTGTAGAGCAACTTATCGGCCAATATCGTAGCGATAACAGCGAAATACGGTATTGAGCAAGTTCCGCAATACGCGCCGGTAAATCATGCGGGCATAAGTCGGGGGATTTTTTCTTTGTGCCGAAGTAGTGGTTTTTCATCAAGAATGTTGTCTTAAAAAAGTTTCATCTAAGAATACGGTATACTTGAAAATTGCATAAATTAATCTATAAATCAATTGTATATTTGCATTTATTAAAAAAATAATTACAAAAAACACTATAAGTCTTGTATCAAATGATTATGGTCGATAGAATTTTAATTTTTCAAATTTCTTAATGAACAGGGGGAGTGATGAAAAAAAATAACTTTCGGGTCGGTGATCCGAAAAGACTGGCCTTAATAACGGCACCATTGTTATGTGGCATTTCAATCAGCGATGTTTATGCGGTCGAGGATAACCGGGATTTTGTAAGCAATACAATTTTAAGTATTTGTCCGTCAGGTGTTCTTTTAGGGACAGAATTACAAGATCGATGTAATGAATTAGTAGGTGAAGATGATGGAATTATACCTAACAACATTCTAACCCAAGTAACGTCCGAACAAACTGCTGCACAAAAGTCGATTTCGTTGGAAATGAACAGCACTCAGTTGGGACTCTTGAGCAATCGCATTAGTGCGATCAGAAGCGGTAGACAAGGCGGCGGTTTGAATATTAGCGGCCTGATGATGGACAGCAACGGTAATCCTGTGTCGTCCAACCAATTTGCGAATTGGGGCGATTATCAAAATAAAGGCGCTGCAGGCGACGATAGCTACGAACGGCTCGGGGTTTTCGTCAACGGTAATATCGGCTTCGGCGATCGGAGGACTACGGTAAACGAAGCCGGCTACAATCTCGATACGCACGGCGGAACCGTTGGCATGGACTACCGGTTTACCGATAACTTTCTGATGGGTATGGCGTTTGGTTATAACAATGCAACATCAAGATATAGGAATAACTTGGGCGATATGGAGGCCGATAACTATACAGGTGCGGTATACGCTTCGTTTTATACCGAAGACGGTTTTTTCATCGACGGTATTTTCAGCGGCAGCCACATCGATTACTCGACCAGAAGACGTATTCAATATAACTTTGGTAATAATATCAACACCAATGCTATAGGCGATAATTCCGGTCGAGAATTCAACGTATCGATGAATACTGGCTATAACTTTAACGTCAGCGGCTTAACGATTACCCCTCAAGTTCGCGTCGACTACACGAGCAGCCAAGTGGATGCGCTGAATGAACGGGGCGGTTTAGGTTGGGCGCTACATATAGACGAACAGGATTTCGATTCGATGCAGACCGCTGCCGGCTTGCAGCTAAATTATGCGGTCAGTCTGCCTTGGGCCGTCATCGTGCCGATGGCGCGGGCCGAATATATTCACGAATTCAAAAATGATCAAAGGAATATCCAGGCGTTTTTTATCCAAGATCCTACGCAGACTCGGTTCAACATTCAGACCGATAAACCGGACCGAGATTACATAGTGATGAGCGCGGGAATTTCCGCTCAATTTATGCACGGCATTTCTGCATTCGTCAATTACGATACGGTTCAAGCCCATTCCTTCGTCAACAACCATAATTTTTCAGGCGGAGTCAGAGTGCAGGTTCCCTTTTAAAATATCGATAGGTGCATTAACCGAACAAGCGGAAACTTATTATTCCGTTTGTTCGGTTAATGCAATTCCATTCAATCAAAGTATACTCAGATCAAGATGGCACATTATCAATAAGTTAAATATACCGCGTAGTCCGTATTTTGAATATATCGGTTTAGTTGCATTTTCTTCAAGCCTATCTAACTCGTATTAATTACATTTTAAAAAAGGCTATGTTCGCGTTAATAGTTGATACTTTTGAACTTAAAGCCAACATGAAACCCAAGGATACAACTCTGAATTGCTTTCCTTTTTTCAATATCGTCCCAATGGTTGAAAGGAGGGTACGGTTGCTCGATTGACTGGTGTCGGCGGCAGGGCAAGCCGCCGCCAAGCCTACATGGACGTATTTACGGCGTCCTTTGACGGGCACCCCGACGCCGAATTTTGATCTGCGATGAGTATAGTAGGAAAGAGAACTGTTTCAACTGTTAACGCGAACATAGCCTTAATAAAGACAATCAGGATTACTCCTAATCCTGATTGGCTCGGATACGACTAAAATCTAAATCATACTATTTTCTAGAAAGATACTGCCCATCTTAAACCGCCGCTAAAGTTATGGTTATTAACGAAGGAATGGGCTTGAACCGTATCGTAATTGGCAAATGCCGACAAACCATAAGCGAATTGCGCCGAAATACCTGCATTCATAACAATGTAGTCTCTATCGGGATTATCGGTAATTATTGAGAACTGAGCAGTGGGATCAGCTACAAAACGAGCATTAATTCGCCGACTATCGTTTTCAAATTCATGAATGTACTCAGCTTTCGCACTTGGCACGATAACGGCCCATGGCAAACTCAGCGCATAAGAAAGCTGTAAACCGGCCGCGGTTTGCAGCGACTCAAACTCTTGACCACCGATATGCAAAGCTAAACCCGCTCCGCCCGTTTCCGTTAAGGCATCGACCCGAGTCGTCGTGTAATCGACTCGCACTTGAGGAGTCAAGGTCAATCCACCAAATGCCATGTTATAGCCGGTATTCATACTTACATTGAATTCATCACCCTGGGTATTTCCCTGAGCGTTCGTATTTGCGACCGCAATATTTCTAATCGAGTCATACTCTAGATGGCTACCGGAAAAAATTCCGTCAATAAAAAAACCGCTTTCGGTAAAAAATGACCCGTAGATTGCGCCGGTATAGCTGTCATTTTCATTTCTTCCTAAACTATTAAAATACCGGGAAGTTGAATTGTTGTATCCGAACGCTGCACCAAGGAGAAAATTATCGGTAATTCGATAATCCGCGCCAAAAGTTGTCCCGTGCTCATCGAGATTGTAACCGAGTTCATTGGCAGTTGTTCGTCTGTCGCCGAATCCGATGTTACCGTTAACAAATATACCAAGTCTTTCATAACCGGTATCGCCCGCCGCAGCTTTGTTAGTTTGCCCTAGAGCTAGCGGGTTATTTATATCATCAAACAACAATCCGCTTAAATTCAAGCCACCACCTTGACGCCCTCCCCTTACGGCGGCAACTCGTGCGCCGATCGATGATAGCTGAACATTGTTCATAGCTAATGCGTTCATACTTTGTGAAGCTGTCTGCATTGATGAAATTTGGGTGAGAGAATTAGGTACATTTACTATTAATGCATCATTACAATAACTACTGAACTGAACATCGCTTGAATTACAAGACGGGCCCCCTGGTAAAAACATATTCTGTACCTGAATTTGGTTTTCACTCAGTGCTCCTACATATGACTGAGCATATGATTGTCCAACCGGCAATAAAATTGTTCCTATCGATGTAAAAAATAATATTTTATTATTGACTTTCATTTTTTCCCCTAATTAATAAATTAAAATAATTTGTTTTATAACTCTTGGATTCAATAAATGTAAGTACCAAAATTTCGGAAAATATGAAAACTCCGAAACCTCAATTACCATTACTAGGCACAAAGAAAAATTCTCCCGACTCATGCCCCGCATGATTTACCGGCGCGTATTGCGGAACTTGCTCAATACCGTACTTCGCTGCTATCGCTACGATATTGGCCGATACGTTCCTGTACAATTCCTGGCCTTCGAGCAAAGAAACGTTGCGATCCAATGCTTTGATGAAGGAGGCTGCGAATACCGAATGCTCGCCTCCGCCGCCGTCCATGACAGGTTTCAATCCACCTGAAGTCATTACGGTCCGGGACCGGGCTTTGAGCATCGCTTTCAGCCATTCGGATTTCTTTTCAGAACTCATGCCAGCATCCAGCCTCGCCAGTGAAGAACGGGTCATCGCACCGGAGTAACAAGAATCGGCAACGACCATGACGTGTTTTGCGGACATCGCATTTAAAATATCGGTGATCGAAACGGTAGATATCCAATTCGCGTTGTTGTCAGCTTCGGCATCGACCGGCAACCAATGCCCACGCATGTTGACTTGATCCAACTCGCCATGGCCGGCATAGTAAATCAGCAAATTATCCTTTTCGGTTAGCTTTGCCCGCATTTCATTCATCGCCGACAAGATTTGATAACGATTAGCGTCGATCAATAATTTAGTTTTAAATCCGTATTTTTCGCGAAGAACCCGGTCGACCGCTCGCGCATCGTTAACCGGCGTATCGAGAGACGGAATTTTCTGATAGCGGTTGTTGCCGATGATCAATGCATGATAATGGCCGAAATCCAAATCTTTCCATGGGCTGACAGTCTGCAAGCGATTAATGTCTTCTTTACCGCGTTGACTATCGCTTATCGGGCCTTCCAAGGTCATTTTGAATTCGAGGCTTTCGCGCGCACCGTTTTTATCGACCGCGACGATTCTAACCGGTGTTTCTTGAGCGGTAATGGCTATGCTGCTGTTAAAAAGGCCCCGTTCGTCGAGACGACTTTTTACATCGTTGATCAACACCGATAATATACCCACCGGCGAACTGGCTTTACCGATGATTTCCCTTTCTTTGACGATGGAACGCAGCGTTACAGTCGGCACTCCGCGGACCCGCACGAATGGCGGATCGATAATTTCGATGACGGGTTTTTGCGCTGCTGCAACAGTCATCGAGGATTTTTGTAATTGTTGGATTTCTTGTTCGTATCTTTCCTTCTCTGCTTCGAGTCTGGCAATTTGATCGGCCATAAGCCGTTCACGGTTTTCTTTTTCTTGTAAGTCCTTTTGAATTTTCTGCAGAGCATCCTTGTGTTTGCGCTCGATTACATCCAATTTTTGCGTATCGTCCGCCGCCGGAGTGGCCGATACGGGACTCTTGGCCGACAACAATTCTTGCTCGGTTTTTGCTAATTGCGCCTCGGCGTTGACTAATTTAAGCTGGATTTCGCCGGTTTCGGTCTTTTGTTTTTTGAGTTGGCTATAGATTTGGTTGGCCCGTTTTTCAGTTTCCTTCAATTTGCTGTTGAGTTGGTCGACTTCTTGACGATACTGCTTTTCAAGATTGCCGATCTGAGCCGTGTAAGCCGATAATTCCCGTTCCGCATCTTGCAATTTACGCTTTAAACCGGGGATTGCGGCATTGTCGCCGCGGCCGATAGCCGCATCTAGTTTCGACTGGGTATTGTTACGTTCGTCTAGGTAGCGTTGCAGTTTTTGTTGGCTTTCCTGTAATTGACGCTGTGTTTTCGCGAGTTCGTCCGATAAGCGACTTGCTTCGTTTCGACTATTGTTGAGCTCGGTTTTGAGCCATTTGATTTCTTCCAGTAAGCCTTCATCCGGCGAAGTCTGGAGAGTTGCCGCATAGGGTATATCTTTCTCGTCGAGCCCTGAGGCCTTCTGATACCATTGCATAGCTGCGGCGGAATCCTGCTCGACACCAAGCCCCTTTTCATAGAGATAACCGAGACTTAATTGCGCTCGCTTGTTGCCCTGCTCGGCCGCTCTTTTAAACCATAACGCCGCGCTTTGATAATCGGGCTGAGTTCCAAGCCCTTTTTGAAAAATTTCCCCAACATAAGCCTGAGCTTCGGCATCTCCCTCTTGTGCGGCAGGAAGCCATAAATTTAAAGCGGTCGCATAATTCGAACGATCGAATGCGACATAATCGCCACCTCGAATTTCGCAGTCCAACGCGGTGGTCTTGATCGGAATCTTAGCCGTTAAAAAGGTCATCATCCGGCCCATTCTTCTAATTTGACCGGGCAGGAGACAATCCACTATATAAAGTTTATCAGCATCGCGCATCTGTTCTACTTTCGCAAAATCCGCCGCGCGCTCCTTAACCCCGGCGGAATCTGCCGTACAGGCGGCCAACACTACGATTGTCATTGAAGCTAATAAGGGAAACGGTTTCATAATTTAAGCCGAATCAAGATTACCAATATAACGTGAACATAAAATTCAGAGCTTCTGAGGGCTCTTTAGACTTTCTTTAGCCATATACATGGCCATTACAAAGTTTGGTCGTAAATAACTTCCCTACTTTATGCAGGGTTCAGTTGCTCGATTCGCGGGTGTCGGCGGCAGGGCAGATTTTTGCTCCTCGGCAACTGCTCCTGCGTTGCCCTAATACACGCCATCCCTGGCGTAATGCAAAATCTGCATTCATGCCATCCATGGCAATCAGTCGCCGCCGTCAAGCCTACACGGATCGTATTCACCCAGCACCTAAATAAGCCATGATTTTGAATCATTGCCAAAGACCCATGGAATTTAGGTGCTGGATTCACGGCGCCCTGTCTAGCGAGTTACCGAAATCTCAACAAAGCTCATAGCTCCAGGGCGTTATTTATAAGGAAATCCTACGATAAGCCGACACACGGGCTCTTCTTCAGTTTCCACAACTGCTCCAGCGTAGTAATGCGACCGATCTTGCCTAGGCGGGCTAAGGCATGGTTTCCCACGGAGGACCGTTGGGACCAGAAAAAATCCGTCATCCATTGCAACAGGGCCCCAGCCACAAACCGATGTTATGACAACACATATTACCGACAAATATTCATTATAAATATTGGCATTATGTGAATATATTCGCAAAAAGAATCATAGTATTAATTTTTAAATAATACTAGAAACAAAATAGCCGCTCAGTTCAGGCAAACTCCATATAAAATCAATCAACTCCACGGTATTTGTACGCTTGGCTTAATAACGGAAAAACGATAAATTCCAAAATTTGGGGAAATTTTTTAGGGAAAATTCGGCAATCGATGCCGTAATCTTATCGGAGAGAAAAGGGAAAAAGACATAAGCACCAAATTAACGCTTATTTTGTGGTGAATTTTCGGCTTTATTCGTCGTCTCGGCTAGATTGACGATATCCAGGACCGGATGTTGAAGCTATGTATAACCTTCCTTGGTCACAATGTCTAAGTCCATAAGAAAACGGATAGATCAAATTCAACCTAATCCGCAAAAAATTCACTGCTAACTAAAATTAAGCATAGTTTCTGCCATAAAATATTTCAGCCATTTCCTGCTGCAATTGCTCTTGTATGGCTTCCTTTTCTTCTTCGCTAAACGCGCTTTCTTTTTCGAACAAATAATTTTCCAACTCGGTTTCTTTCAACAGCATTTTGGTATGGAAAAGGTGTTCTTGATAGACATTAACGTCGATCATTTGATATTTTTCGCGCGTATCTTCCGAGATATATTTTTGAATCGACGTAATATTATGATCGATATAATGCTTTTGCCCCGATACATCTCGTGTAAAGCCACGTATTTTATAATCCATGATTACAATATCTGATTCAAAACTATGTATCAGATAATTTAATGCTTTTAACGGCGATATCTGACCGCAAGTCGATACATCGATATCCGCACGGAATGTGCTGATCTCGGTATCGGGATGACATTCGGGATAGGTATGCACGGTGATATGGCTCTTGTCCAAATGCGCGAGCACGGTTTCGGGCAGCGGTCCCGGAGACTCGCTGTTGAGTTGTTCAGCATCGACTTCAGTATCCATGCCCTCGGCAATCAACATGGTCACGCTGGCACCTTGCGGATCGTAATCTTGATGCGCTATGTTCAGAATATTGGCGCCAATAATTTCGGCGACATCCTTTAATATTTGTGTGAGGCGATCTGCATTGTAAGCCTCATCGATATAGTCTATATAAGCCTGTTTTTGATCGGCCGGTGTATAACAAACATCGTAAATATTAAAGCTGAGCGACTTTGTTAAGTTGTTAAAGCCGTGTAATTTTAATTTTTTCAAAATTTATTAAACCTCGATTACTTCAAAGTCGTGGGTAACCTCTGCTGTTTTACCCAGCATGATGGATGCGGAACAATATTTTTCCGCCGATAATTTTATCGCGCGTTCTACAGCATTCGCTTTAAGTTCGCGTCCGGTTACGACAAAATGTAAATGAATTTTGGTGAACACGCTGGGTATGGAGTCCGCTCGTTCAGCCGTTATTTCGACACGACAATCGACGATATCGTTTCTGCCTTTGCGCAAAATATCTACGACATCGAAAGACGAGCAACCACCTAGTCCGAGTAAAATCATTTCCATCGGCCTCGCCCCCATGTTGCGTCCCCCATGGTCTGGAGAACCGTCCATGACGACTGCATGTCCGCTACCGGTTTCGCCAACAAACATAACACCGTCAACCCATTTAACTTTCGCTTCCATCTGTCTTTACCGACCCAATAAAAGTCGCATAGATTAACACACCAGGCTAAATTTAAAAGATCATCATTGTTGATTTTTTTATAAAAATGCGGCACTGTTAGCGGAATTTTTTTTACAACATAGTTAGAGGATGATTAGTTGTTATGACCCCTAGTAAGCTAAACCCGGCATATAGAGATGCATTGGAGCCTTTTTTACACTTGTGCCATACCAAGTCCTACCCGGCTAAAACCACCATCATTCGTCCCGGCGATACCGGTGACCGCCTCTATTTTATTATCGAAGGCTCTGTCAGTATCGGTGTCGAAGACGAAGACGGCCGTGAATTGATCCTTGCTTATTTAAACAAACACGACTTTATCGGCGAAATCGGTGTATTTAAGCCGACCGACACTCGAGAAGTCAGTGTTAATACACGAACGCCCTGCAAATTGGCGGAAATCGGTTATGAAAGGCTAAAACAAGCATTAAAAAAAGAATTGTTGGAATATGCTCCCGAAATCCTGTCCATGCTCGGCGAACAATTAGCGTCTCGCCTTTTGATCACCAGCCGCAAATTCCGCGATCTCGCCTTCATGGATGTGGAAGGCCGTATCGCTCGTACCCTTCTTGACCTAGCAAAAGAACCGGATGCCGTTACTCACCCGGACGGCATGCAGCTGCGTATCACTCGCCAAGAAATCGGCCGGATTGTCGGTTGTTCTCGGGAAATGGCCGGAAGAGTGCTCAAAGAACTTGAAGATAAAGGTCTGATTACCGCCCACGGCAAAACCATCGTCGTTTTCGGCACCCGTTAACGTACTCGTTATTACATCGATGGTTGATATGTGTCTTTGCGGTTCGGGGCTACCGTACGAAAAATGCTGCCGAACTTACCATAACGGTAGCCGATTTGCCGAAACCGCGGAAATGTTAATGCGTTCGCGCTTTACCGCCTATGCCTATCATGATGCTGCTTATCTTTTAGCAACCTGGGACAATGCTAAAAAGCCTCAGTCTATCGATTTTTCTAAAGATAAAACGGTCTGGACAAAGCTCGAAATCGTCAACGTCAAAAAAGGCGGTAAAAACGACGTTAAAGGTTTAGTGGAATTTAAAGCCTTTTTTAACCTCGATAATGAAGAGCGAGTCATGCACGAACTCAGCCGTTTCAAAAAATCCGGCGAACGCTGGTATTATCTGGACGGTTTGGTCAAATCGATCGGCCAACCGAAAACGGAAAGCGGCCAAGGCAAAAATGCCACCTGCCCTTGCGGCAGCGGAAAAAAATTCAAACGTTGCTGCGGACAAAATTAACGCAACTTTTTTCGCCTCATCCAGTCTCATTTCGACATCCATCAAAAAAGGGGGCAGCAATGAATCAGCATTTAGCAGCAATCAGGGCTTACCACGACGAATTAGCGATTCCGCAAGCCGAGCACGGAGCGCCCGTTGATGTTTCCGATATGGATATCATTCTACGTCAGGCGTTACTGATGGACGGCGGCAGCGAAACCTTTAAGGCAATCAAATCCGGCGAAATGGCGGCTATTCTGGCCGGCTTGACCGATCTCGCCTATTACGCGTTGAGCGCAATCGCGCTTTCGGGTAACGATGTCAGCGATGAACCGGTAGATTGGCGGCACGACGGCTTCGTCCTATCGGTCATGACCTTGTTGTCCAAGGAAATCGATCGATGTAAAGACGGCGATCCGACAAACTATTCTGCACTCTATTGCTTATGCGTTCACTTGACCAAAGCCTTTTTAAACGCCGACTTCAACGGCGCATTTCAGTGCGTTCACGCCAATAACATGGACAGACTGAATGCGATAAAAAACGCGGATAGGCTAACTCAATTGCAATTACCGAAAGCGCCGGACTTGAGCGAATTCATGTACGAATAACAAACATGAAATAACTACGATAACTGCTTTCTGGTTCCCACGATCCTCCGTGGGAACTCATACCTTTTAAACTCAAAAATGGTTAACTTTATGAAGGTATGGGGTGTGGCTAGCGAGGATGTCGGCAGCAGGGATCGCTGCCGTCAAGCCCCCATGGACGGGTTCACGGCGGTCCTCGATAGACACATCCCATACCTTTTTCTTAGACGGTTTTTTTAATCAAAAGGGAGTAGCTGCCGAGGCAAGATCGGTATGCATTCCCACGCTGGAGCGGTGGGAACGAGGTAACTTAATGGCAGTGACCTTCTGGAAATGAAGAATCAAAAAACCTACGTTATTTCGTACTCATTCCTAAACCGAAATCGTCGCCTTGATATGCGCGTGAGCTTGGTAATCGAGCATCTCAAAATCTTCGAAGCGATAATCGAATATCGATTCCGGCTTGCGTTTGATCGCTAAGCGAGGCAAGGGATAAGGCTCGCGCGTCAATTGCAATTTAGCCTGCTCCAGGTGATTCAAATACAGATGGACATCGCCGCCGGTCCAAATAAAATCGCCAACCTCTAAACCGCTCTGCTGAGCAGCCATATGCGTCAATAACGCATAACTGGCGATATTGAACGGCAACCCCAAAAAAGTATCACAGCTGCGCTGATACAACTGGCAAGATAATTTGCCGTCGGCAACATAAAACTGAAATAACGCATGACAAGGCGCCAATGCCATTTTTCCGTTGACAACATTTTGCTGCGGACTGAGTTTCTCATCAGGCAAATCGGCAACATTCCAAGCCGAAACGATCATGCGCCGGCTATTAGGGTTGCTTTTTAATTGCTCGATTACTGTAGCAATCTGATCGATATACGTTTTATCCGGAGACGGCCATGAACGCCATTGATAACCGTACACCGGCCCCAAACCACCGTCGGCATCGGCCCATTCGTCCCAAATCGTCACCCCATGCCGATGCAAATAATCCAAACGTGTATCGCCGTGCAAAAACCAAAGTAGCTCATGAATGATCGATTTCAAATGAACTTTTTTGGTCGTCACTAACGGAAATCCGTCCGCCAACGAAAATCGCATTTGATGACCGAAAATCGATAAAGTACCGCTACCGGTTCTATCGCCTTTCAACGTCCCTTCGGGTAAGATTTTTTCCAATAAATCCAGATATTGCTTCATGCGGTTTTTCTGTAAGCCCAGTAGAACATAAATCCGCCGATTAGTATCATTGGCGTCGATAGTATCTGCCCCATCGTGACCCAATCCAACATCAAATAACCCAGATGCGCATCGGGCATGCGATAAAATTCGACAAAAAACCGAAAGCAGCCGTAAAGCATCACCGCCAAGCCGGTCGCGGCCATCGTCGGCCTCGGTTTACTGCTATATATCCAAAGCACGATGAACAACACCAACCCTTCGAGAAACGCTTCGTAAAGCTGCGAGGGATGACGCGGCAAAGGCCCGGCATTCGGAAACACCATCCCCCAAGGCACTTCGGTCGTTCGCCCCCACAATTCGGCATTGATAAAATTGCCGATGCGGCCCGCGCCCAATCCGATCGGCGCCAGCGGAGCGATAATGTCGGTCAATTGCATCATGGTGCAATTATTTTTCCGCCCGAAAATCCACATTGCAACAAACACGCCGAGCATACCGCCATGAAAGGACATGCCGCCCTGCCAAATTTTGTAAATGATGCTCGGATCGTTCAAAAACTCACTAAAGTTATAAAACAAAATATAACCCAGCCGTCCACCGAGTATAACCCCTAGTGCGCCATAAGTAACGAGGTCTTCGATCGCTTCTGGTTTAACCGGCGACCAAGGTTGCTCGGCTCTTTTTTTGCCTAACACCCAAACGGCGGCAAAACCGATCAAATACATCAACCCATACCAATGAACTTTTACGGGACCCAGACTGAACGCAACAGGATCGATATTAGGATAAGTCAGCATTTTTCTCGATAGGTAATGATTAACGGCCTTCCATTATACATGTCTTCCGCCGCATCCCGATAAGCACAAGTAATTCTGCATTGTCATTAAATCTTCAACAAACATTCACCGATTTGTCACAGTATGCGGTTATTTTGTTAAGTGCTGCACAAAAAACGAACGAGATCCTTAACTTTAACTTGGAGACTAATCATGAATCTTACTAAAACGTCCCTTTCTGCGGCTATTTTGTCGACCGGCTTGGCATTCTCCGGATTTTCCGAAGCTGCTTTGGAAAAACGTATCGACGGCATGTGGTACGACACCGATTTGAACGTGACTTGGCTAGATATGACCGCAACCGGTAAAACATGGGATGAAGCGGTCGAATGGGCAAGCACTTTGAACCATGCCGGTTTCGAGGGCTGGCGCTTGCCGACTGTAAAACCGGTAAACGGCACGGATTTTCAATACGGCGTCGAATTTGAGGGCATTAACTATCAAACGGCTGACGGCAGCACGGATTGGGGTTGGAACATTACCAGCCCGAATTCTGAATTGTCACACTTATTCTATGCCACTTTAGGAAATGTCGCCGAATTTGATCAAGACGGTTTTCTGACGAACAACAGTGGACTCAGCAACACGGGGCCTTTTAAAAATTTGCAAGCCGGCGTGTACTGGACAGGTACCGAATTTTTCCTAGATACCGAAGATTTTGCTTGGACTTTCCAAACCGATTTCGGTCTGCAAACCGATGATCTGAAATCATGGCAAAATCTATCCATCGCGGTTCGCGACGGTGACTTCGCCCCGGTTCCGGTTCCTGCCGCCGTTTGGTTCATGATCAGCGGTTTAATAGGCTTAGTCGGCATGCGCAAAAAAGCGGCTGCCTGATTTGCTTATCATATAAAAGCACATCAGCGTTAATCGTCAATGCTGAGCCCCCCTCAGCATTGACCGCTTCATTAACCGGCAACTCAATCGAACATCCGGTTTTCTTTTTGTGACGGCTATCCGTCGATTATCCGCATCTAGCAGGGCAAAAGAAGCTAATTCGCGCTCAGTTTTTAACACTCGCACGCAATACCCCTGGAGACCCATTTGCTACCCTCTCACGAACTCTGTCAAAAAATCCGGCCCGGTAAAATCGCTCCGGATTTTTTATTACCGGAAATAGACGGAATGCCGGTAACTTTTTATGAACAATACTGTGGACAAGGTCCGGTTGTTATCATATTTTCCGCCATTCAAGTCGAACTCATACGATATGCGCCGATTGCTAATCACACCAAGCTACTCGGAGTATTTTCCGGAAATCAAAATCATCAGATCGATTTCCCATTTCCAATACTTCAGGATGACGGGCGCTTGACACAGGCTTTTTTGAACGCCTCACAGGTAAGCGAATCGCTGGTATTGATATTGCGCCCTACCTTGACCGTTTTTGCCTGTCTTGAAAATCCCACCCTCAACGAAATAGAACACATACTCGATGCGATCCCGGCGCAAAACTCCATAGTTTGCAATGAAACCGCCCCGGTCTTAATCGTTCCCGAAGTGTTGTCCTCTTCGTTGTGTACACAATTGATTGCTGCTCATGATGCGGATAACTTCGATAGCGGCATGGTGCGCATGGTCGCCGGGGAACCGACACTGATTCCCGATGCCAGAACTAAAATTAGACGCGATCATCGCTTAAACGATCCGGATTTAGCTCAGGCTGTAAACGACGCATTAGTTGAGCGATTATTGCCGGTTATTGCCCGCGCCTTTCATTATCCGGTAACCCGACTGGAAGGTTATAAAGTCGTGGCTTACGATGCAATCACCGGCGGTTATTTTCGCCTGCATAGGGATAATGTGACGCCGGATGCCAAACATCGGCGTTTCGCATTATCGCTGAATTTGAACGACGATTACACGGGAGGCGAAATCGTTTTTCCGGAATTTGGAGCTAAACGTTACCGTCCGCCATCAGGAGGCGCATTAGTGTTTTCCGGAACCTTACTTCACGCCGCTACAGATGTGACGGCCGGAAAACGATATGTGTTGCTGACGTTTATGTGGGGGGATGATGTTAGCGGTTAGCAAACTGTAACGGTATCAACGCATCTGTCAAATTTCATTGTTGTAGACCGTTCGTGCTGAGCCAAGTCGAAGCATGAAGGGTCTACAACACTTTCATTTGCTTGGTCGATGCATGAGCGGATTCTACATACCAGCCACTAGTTGAGCATTCTAAATCCCGTCCACCCTTCGACTAGGCTCAGAGCGAACGGGATTTAGAATGCTCAACTTATTTTTTAGGATCAAAGTTTCTTGGCGCGCTTCGGTGATGGAACGATCGACGGCATCGGCTTGTTAATTTTTTGCCTGAGCTCATCGGCCTCTGCTTTGAAATGTTCGATCTCCTCCAAGCCGCTTTGCTCCCGGACCGCTTGACGCAGTTCTTCTGCGTCCAGTTCTTCCTTGATTTCGGCTTTGACTTTGGTCACCGTATTTTTCGCCTTGCCTACCCAAAAGCCCGCAACGCGGGCCACTTTCGGCAGTTTCTCAGGCCCTATGACCAACAATGCGACCAAACCGATCATGCATAGTTCGGTAAAACCGATATCGAACATAACAGAATTTAGACTTTGCTTTGATGTTGCAATTCGACCGAATCTTCCACTTTTTCGGATTCTTCTTTGCTTAATTGTTTATCGTCCTCGCCTTCCTTGACTGAATTGCGAAAACTCTTGATCGCGACGCCCAAATCGGAACCCAAGTTTCTAACGCGTTTGGTACCGAATAAAAGAATCACGATGACCATGATGATGACTAATTGCGTAACGCTGATGCCCATTGTATCTCTCGACTAAAAGCATTTTAAAAAAATGGGCGTCCTTGCCCACGAGTCTTTCCTTTAGAAAATGACTAACTCATGAGCTCTTTATAAACCGACCACGCCGCCGTCTTCACGCGTAACGACCAATGTCGCCGAGCGCGGACGAGGACCGTTAGGATTCGGCACAACTTCAACATCGCCAGGATGTCCGTAAACCGCGCCGCTGTCCGGCCAGTTACTGGTGAACACACCCGGTTGCGAGCGATCGCCCGGATGCTGGAAGTTGACGAACAAGGTTTTGCCGTCCGGTGTCGAAACGACGCCTGTGGTTTCTTGATCCCATGGACCGGATAAGAATCGTTTGATTTCACCCGTCTCAGGATTTGCCGCCAACATTTGGTTATTCCCGAACGGTCCTGAAGCTTGTTGCGAGCCGCTCATGTCGGTCTGAATCCACATCGTACCGAATTGGTCGATCCACAAACCGTCTGCACTGGCGTGAATATTTTCTTGCGTCAATGCAGGTCCACCTTGTTCCGGCAAGACTTGGCTATCGATTTCCGGACCCGACAAGACGAAGATATCCCATTCAAATTTGGTCGCCCAAGAACGGTTACCTTGCTCGCGCCAACGAATGATGTGACCGTACGGATTCGGTCCTCGCGGATTAGCGGCATCAATTGGATTATTACCATTTTCATCCGTACGTGAACTATTATTGGTCAAAGTGAAATACACTTCCCGGGTTTGCGGATGCACGGCACCCCATTCCGGACGGTCCATTTTCGTCGCACCGACAACATCAGCAGCTAGACGCGTGTTGACCAAGACATCGGCTTGATCCGCGAATTCGACGCCGGCAGCGGCAGCCGCGGCTTGAAATTTCGGATTGTTGATATCCAACGCCAGCCATTCGCCGGTGCCGTCGTCGTTGAAACGGGCGGCGTACAATATGCCTTCGTCCAGCATGTCGCCGTTGGCATTTTTGCTGTAACGCGCTTTAGTAACGAATTTATAGCAGTATTCGTTCCGTGCATCGTCGCCCATATAGAAAGTAAGCGGCTGGCCAAGTTGAGGCGGTGCGAACACAACTCCCTCGTGTGCGAAACGGCCCATCGTGGTACGTTTGATCGGCGTGCTGTTCGGATCGAATGGATCGATTTCGAGAATCCAGCCTTGCGTATTCGGCTCGTTGCGGTAATCTTCAGTCGCATCGGCGCCTTTAGGCGTGGCATCGAAGCGGATGTATTGATCTTCACCGCTTTGCGCGGTTTCCCAACCGTAGCGGCTGCTGGTGGTACGCACGCCATAACGGCTTTGTTCTCTCGGCCGACTCAACGACAAGTCTTCGGCAATACCGGCTTGCGTCAACAAGGCGCCGAATTCGCCTTCCAACACGCGATCCGTATCGTTAAAAGTATTGCCGATTTGCGAGTAGACCAAGTTGGTGACTTTTTGATCGAAGAACTCGTCGAAAATACCGATGATACGGTTGGTTTCCGGATAAAAACGCGCAAAATAGCGGCCTTGTACAAACGATGTTTTCCTGATGCCGTTTACGATTGGATAATTACCCGGTTGCGTGTCTTCGAACCAGTCTAACAAAGCTTCCGCGCGAGCCAATTGCACGCGACTGACGAAATAGCCCGCCCAGTTTTCTTCGCAGGTCAAGTAAGTGCCCCAAGGCGTGTAACCGTTCGCGCAGTTATTGATCGTGCCGCGCGCCATCGTGCCGTCCGGGCTGTATTTGGTTTTGACCAATTCGCTGCCGCGTACTGGGCCGCGAATTTCAGCAGGCGTGCCGGCCGTGACGCGGCGGTTATACGAACCGTTGACTACGCCCCACTCGCCGCTGATCGCATTTTTTTGGATCTCGACCACACTGACGCCGTGTGCGGCGATTTCTTTTCTGACTTCGTCGGTCGGCCGTTGACCGGCAATGAAAGTTGCGCCGGCTGCATGAAATACGCGTTGATCGACATACTCATGGTTCACGCACAATAGGCCGTGACCGTTCGGGTCGTCTTGCATCGGGAAGTAATGCATGCCGTCGTGATGGGAGCCGACTTGTTGTTCTTGCTCTTCGCCGGTATTGCTGTTGACTGAATCAAAGGCCGGATAGCTACCGGTGATCGGCGTACCCCAAGGAATCAGCGCTTGCGCTTTATAACCTTGCGGAATGGTTGCTGTATCGGAACGCGTGATAGGAATAGCGTCGAAACCCAATGTCGGCTTCAATGCAAATGGAGGTTTGCCCACGCGCGGCGGCAACAAACCCGGACGAGCCGCTTCGGCCATATTAACCATACCGGAAGCACCAAAAACGCCGGCTACTGCTGCAGTTAAACTGCCGCTCAGCACTTGGCGGCGCGACAGTCTTTTTTCTAAAATCGTTTCGAAATGCAGGTTATCCGAATGATTGCTCATCGGCTCGTCGCCATTATCGATCTCAATCATCGTTTGTTTATTATCGCTCATGTAATGCCTCTCTCTTCGCTTAATCAAGGTTAAGTTGAGCGGTCACTATAGTGAGGAGATGTGAAAAAATGATGAAGATTTAGTGACTGTTAAATGACGGAAACGTTACCGTGCAAGACTTAATCGATAATTGACAAGCATCAATGAATTAACTTAGTGGCTCATAGGGTTAACTTTGTTTTGTGCTGAATTTTCCTATTTGACTTATACATTTTCAATAGACTATTACTTTCGACCCCCCATTCACTCAATGTTCATCCCAAATTGATCGACCGGAACCGGCTTACCGAAAAAATAACCTTGGAATCCGACGCATCCTTTATCAACCAAAAACATCAACTGCCGTTCGGTTTCAACTCCTTCGGCTATGACTTTCAGACCCAAGTTACCTGCCATGGCAATGATAGTTTCGACAATGACGGCACTGTTCTTATCGACATCAATATTTTTGACAAAACGCTGATCGATCTTTAATTGGCTAAGTGGAAATTGCGTCAAGTAGGCCAGCGACGAATAGCCGGTACCGAAATCGTCGATCGAAATAGCGATACCCAATTCCATCAATGCCTGCATTTTTTCTATAGTGTCGTTGATATCCTGCATCAACACACTTTCTGTTATTTCAATCATTAACTGACTTGATTCGATATCGGCTTGCACAATGGCTCGCCTCACATTAGTCACGAAATCTTTTTGCCGAAATTGTTGCGAACTCACATTAATCGAAACATAAGCATAGCCCCTACCGGCTTGTTGCCATTGTTTAATCTGTCTACATGCCGCCTCGATAACCCAAGCGCCTATTTGCTGTATCATCCCTGTTTCCTCGGCGATTGGAATAAACTCGTTGGGCGCAATCAGTCCTTTATTAGGATGATTCCAACGAATCAACGCTTCGGCGCTGATTATCCGGCCGGTTCTATCGACCTGAGGTTGAAAATAAAGCGTAAATTGCTGTTGCTCTATCGCCATTCGTAGTGCATTTTCGATCTGCAAACGTTTATCGGCAGCTTCTTGCATGCTTTGATCGAAAAAACTGATGGTATTACGGCCTTTCTCTTTCGAACGATACATCGCTGTGTCGGCCTGTTGCAATAAATGGGTCGCCGCCAATTGGCACTGCCCGGAAAATAAGGTAACACCCATGCTGGAACTAAAATAATGCTCGTTACCTTTGATTAAATAGGGCTCGTTCAACTTACGCATAATTTTTTCGGCAAGATTTAAAATTTTTTGAGTCGCCTCATCTAGACGATTGGTATCGGTATGTACCAAGATAACGAACTCGTCGCCGCCGAGTCGAGTCGGCGTATCCTCTTGTCGTATCGATTGCTTCAAACGTTTGGCTACTTGGACCAGCAACTCATCGCCGGTTTGATGCCCCATCGAGTCATTCAACACCTTAAAACGATCTAAATCCATATACAGAATCGCCGCATAAGTATTTTTTCGTTTGGCTTGTATCAATACCTGTTCGATTCTTTCGAGTAACAGTCTGCGATTCGGTAAATCAGTCAACGGATCGTAAAAAGCCAATTGCGAAATATATTCCTCGAATTTTTTCTTCTCACTCAGATCGGTAAACACCGCAACATAATGCGTGGTTTCGCCCCGGTTGTTTTTAACCGCGGTAATGCATTGCCAAATCGGAAAAATCGAACCGTCCTTGCGGCGATCCCAAATCTCGCCTTCGAATCGACCATCGATTTGCAATTGCCGCCATAAGCCTTCATAAAATGATTGATCGTGCCGGTCGGAATGCAGAATATTCGGATTTTTGCCGATCACTTCTTCGGCCGGATAACCGGTCACTGTCGTGAATGCTTGATTGACGCGTAAAATTGTCGCATCAGGATCGGTAATCATGATCCCTTGCAAGCTTTCGAAAGTAATCGCCGCCAGTTGCAGTTCTTCTTCGGCTTCTTTATGTTCGGTCACATCCATCCATGCACCGAATACTTCATCGATATCCCCAGTCGATGTTCGGGTCATAATCGATCTGTCATGTATCCAACGATAGGAGCCGTCTTTATGCCGAAACCGGTATTGATGATTCAATTGTCCGGTTTCTTTCAGCTGTTCCATTAATTCGATAGTCTGCTCTCGGTCATCCGGATGCAACCGATCGATCCATAAGGCATCATTACTATACCAATCGGAAGGTGCGAACCCGGTAATGCTTAAAAAGGCGTCGCTTATAAATGTCGTTCTATAGGGATAACGGTCATGACCGGTATATAGCAACGTGTATATCGCGGTCGGCGTGACGTTGACGACATGCTTGAAACGTTGTTCGCTTTCCTGAAAGGCCTGGTTAAACTGTTGCAGCAACTCAACCATTTTGTCTAAATCATGATTGAGCCGCTTGAGTTCATTTTGTGCTTGTAAGTTATAACGAATTTCGTCCTGTAATAGACAGTTGGCTTTCAATAATTCCGATGGGCTCGGAATCAATAGCGCTTTCGGTATCAAAGGCCAAAGCATTACGGCCGCTACCACAGAGACACCGGCAGTCAATGCATCGATGATGCCCGACAATCCGTAAACGGGTTTCCAGATCGTTACGACATGCATGACATGTGTTGCGCCGCAGGAAAAAATGAACAGGCTGAATAGCAATAATATGCCTTTGAATTCGACTTGCTTACGCTTATAAACGAAATAAAGCAGCGCAACCGGAATTGAAAAATACGCCAAGGCAATCACGGTATTCGCCGTTACAGTTAGCCATAGCAAGCCGGGTTGCCACAGGAAGCAATTACCGTGCGGCATTAAATCTGCACTGCCAAATAAAAATTTCATCAGTTCTTGCATAATGGCTATCCGTTTATTGATTTACCGAATCTTAGAAACTACATGATCGGCAATTTATTTTATTACGGTTATTAAGGTTTATTAATACGCCATTCTAAGCGAAGAATACCGGAAAGATAAGACAATAGTTTCGGCAGGAAATAGTTATAAACAACCATCGATTGCGAAAATGAAATAGCTACTTATTCCGAATATAGCTGTTTAAGCCCGACTTACGCGATCCCTTCGCACTGCAAATTTCTGTACCGGCGTATGGAGGTGCCGATAGGAATTAAATCACACCGCTATCGAGTACCGGCGATACCCGGTAGCTGATTCCCGAACCCGAAAATTCGCCGCGCAATTTATCCAATAATTCCTCCAAGCCCGGTTCGGCAAGATACATTTGAAAACGGATTTTGCGTTGACGGCCGGTCACCTGCTCGGCCAAAGACAAACCGACATTGCGGTGGTCGTGCGAATAGACCGGCAGACTGCTGAAACCGTGTTCGGATTCCAGCGTCAATAAACAATCGACGACCGCTTCCTCAAGATCCGGTGCGACATTCAATGTGACTAAAAACTCAGGGCTACTCATCATCAAGCTCCTTTGCCATACCAAAACGTTGAAACAATATTGGCAGTAAAAACAGCGTCAAAAAGGTCGATGACAACAAACCGCCGATAACAACGACCGCCAACGGCCGCTGAATTTCGGAACCCGGCCCGGTTGCGTACAACATCGGCAACAAACCGAATGCCGTGGTTGCGGCTGTCATCAAGACCGGCCGTAAACGCCGCATCGACCCAACTACGACAGCCTGCCCGACTTGCATGCCGGCTATGCATAATTGATTGAAATGGGTCACCATCACCACGCCGTTCAAGACCGCGATACCCAACAACGTAATAAACCCTACCGAAGCCGGTACCGATAAATATTCGCCGGACAACCACAAGGCAATGACGCCTCCGATCATCGCCAGCGGGATGTTCGATAATACCAAAGTCGCTTGACGCACCGACCCGAAGGTCGCGAACAACAGCAAAAAAATGAGCAGCAAAGCAACCGGCACGACGATCGCCAGCCTTGCCGCAGCCCGTTGCTGATTTTCAAATTGTCCGCCGAACTCGACTGAATAGCCGGTTGGCAATTCGACTTGTTGCGCAACCTGGTTTCGCGCTTCGTCGACGAAACCGACTAAATCTCTGTTTTCGACATTGCTGCGAATGACTGCGAAGCGCTGGGTTTTTTCACGCTCTATCGACACCAGTCCTTCGCTGCGATCGAGTTTCGCCAATGCCGACAGCGCCACATAGCCGCCTCCCGGCAACGCAATCGGTAAACTAGCGAAATTCGCCGAACTACCAGCCCCACGCAACAGTAACGGCGTCCTCACTTGACCTTCCTGAACGATACCCAGCTTCAAGCCTTCGATCTGCGCTCTCAACAGATTCTCGACCACATCGATATCCAAACCGAAGCGTCCGATCGCCGCACGATCCAGCTTTAATTGTAGAAACTGCATGCCTTCGTTTTGTTTCAAAAAGACGTCGCTAGAACCTTTTAGACTTCTCAATACCGCTGCGATTTCCTCGGCTTTTCGATTCAAAACGGCTGAATCCGGACCGAATAATTTGACCGCGACATCGCCTCGGGTCCCGGTCAGCATTTCCGACACGCGCATTTCTATCGGCTGCGTGAAACCATAGGCGATACCCGGCAGTTGATCGAGCACCGTACGAATCTCGTCGATCAACGCTTCCTTACCGTCCATCCGCCATTGATCCTTAGGTTTTAATATCAGAAACGTATCGGTCTCATTTAAGCCCATCGGATCGAGACCGAGTTCGTCGGAACCGACCCTCGATACCGCTTCGGCAATTTCCGGTACTTTTTCCAACAACGCTTTTTGCACACGTCCGTCGAGCGCCACCGATTGCTCCAACGTGATCGAAGGCAGTTTTTCCAATTGCACGATAATATCGCCTTCATCCATGGTCGGCATGAAGGTACTGCCAATTTGGTTAAACAACAATAAAGCCAGCAGCAATAACGCCCCCGCGCCGAAAAATACCGATTTGCCGTTATCCAAGCACCACATCAATGCCGGCCGGTAGGCTTTGAGTATTTGCCGAGGCAGCCAAGGTTCTTCTTGCGACACCTGTTTCAACAAATAAGAAGCCAGCACCGGAATCACGGTTAGCGATAATATCAAGGAACCGGCCAAGGCAAACACAATCGTTAAGGCAACCGGCGCGAATAATTTCCCCTCTAAACCTTGTAAGGTTAACAGCGGCACAAACACGATGATGATGATCAATGCGCCCGAGGTGACCGATACCGCCACTTCACTTGTCGCCCGGTAAATAACATGCAATCGCGGGAGACGCTCGGCTTTTTCTTTGTGCGCCAATTGCGTGATAATATTTTCGACGACGACCACCGCCGCATCGACCAACATTCCGATCGCAATGACCAATCCGCCGAGACTCATCAAATTAGCGGACATATCCATCGTTTTCATCATGATGAACGTAAACAATGCCGCCAAAGGCAATACCAATGCCACGGTCAACGCGGCACGCCAGTTACCGAGAAACAACACTAGCATCAACAACACCAATACGATCGCCTGAGTCAAAGCAGTGATGACGGTATCGACTGCTTGTCCGACCAATACCCCTCGGTTATAAAAGACGCCGATTTTCACGCCGTCCGGCAAGGTTTTTTTGATGGCGTTCAGTTTTTGTTCGACAAGAGCAATCGTTTGCCGGGCATTAGCACCGCGCAGACTCAATACCAAACCGGTTACCGCTTCGCCTTCTCCGTTACGGCTGACCGCACCGTACCGGGTCAGTGCGCCGATACGAACCTCGGCAACATCCCCAATCGTAATCGGCGTGCCGGCAACGGTATCTATCACGATCGCCCGCACATCCGATAATTGCTGAATGCGCCCTTCCGCGCGCACGATCAATGTTTCCTCTCCCTCATGTAGACGCCCCGCTCCGTCGTTACGATTGTTGGTCTTCAAGGCATCGATCAAACGGTCGGCCGTAATATTTCGGGCAGCCATTTTGAGCGCATCGGGCACCACTTCGAAACTCCGTACCGTACCGCCTAACGAATTGACATCGGCAACGCCCGGCACGGTGCGAAGTGCCGGGCGAATCACCCAATCCAATAGGGTACGCAGTTCCATCAGATCCAAACCTGCGCCCGATACGGTAAACATGAACATCTCGCCCAAAGGCGTCGTCATCGGCGCAATCCCCCCTTCGATACCCTCTGGTAAGTCTACCCACAAGGTATTCAAGCGTTCGGCGATTTGCTGGCGCGCCCAATAAATATCGGTGCCCTCTTCGAAATCGATCGTGATATCGGTTAGCGCATATTTAGCGATAGAGCGCAGCATCGTCTGATTAGGAATACCCAGCAGCTCGACCTCGATCGGTGCGGTAATCCGCGTCTCGACTTCTTCCGGCGTCATACCCGGCGCTTTGACGATCACCTTGACTTGGGTCGGCGAGACTTCCGGAAACGCATCGATCGGTATCCTTTGCCATGCATACCAACCGCCGCCGACCAGCAGCAGCACAAACAAAACAATCAGTATCCGTTGAGCCAGTGCGAATCGAATCAAGTGACCCATCATTCAGCACTCCCGGATTCGAGCCAAAGCGCTTTCAATGCCGCGGCGCCTCGCACCGCAACCGTTTCGCTAACGTCCAACGCACCTACGATAAAGACCGCATCTTCGTGCCGACCGATGACTTTGACCGGCTTGACATCGAAGCCCTGTCCGGTCCGCACGAATACATAGTCCCGTCCTTCGCTTTGCGCCAGCGCAGTTTGCGGCAGTTTGAACGCAGCGGTCTCGATTCGCTTAACCGCTTGCGCATTGACTGACTGCCCCGGACGCAGCTCGGTTTGAGGTCCTACTAACACGGCACGCGCCAGTACCGATTGAGTCTGTTCATCGACATGCCGGCCCAGCAAAACAATCTCGGCGATCGCTTCCGTACCGGCGACTTTAACCTTGTCTCCGACCGTTAAGACGTCGATACGATCCTGAGCGACCGACAGCTCCAGCCAAAGTTGTTCGAGATTCGCAATGCGGAACAACGGTGCATTCGCGGTTAGACGTTCACCAACCGAAGCAATGCGCTGCAGTATCGTGCCGCCTATCGGTGCGCTAATTTCCAGCAGACTGTTCAGCCGTCTTGACGCAAGCAATTGACCAGCCTCCGTTTCGGTCAAGCCGGTAATCAATAACATTTGTTTGGCTTCTTGCGCCCTTGCTTTGGCGACGTTGAAGCGGCTAAGCGTTTCCTCCCAGCGGCTCTGCGGAATAATTCCTTCCTGCTGTAATTTCCGATCGCGCCGATAGACCGCCTCGGCTAATTGCGCTTCGCTGGTCCGTTTCAGATAGTCGCGCTGCAACGCCAAGAGTTCAGGACTGTTCAATTGCGCCAATACTTGACCTTGCTGCACGGCGTCGCCTTCTGCAACATGAATGCGGTTCACCAATCCTGCTACGGTGGTGCTGACGATTTGTTCATTTTCCGGCGGAACGATCACCCGCGCCGATGCAGTCAGAAGCGGTATTTCGTCGGCCTTTTCCAAGGCGGCGAGTTTAATATCCAAATTAGCGATCTGCTCTTCGCTCAGCTCGAGAACGACCAGTGCCGAAACCGGCGAACAATGATTCTCACCCGCCGTATTCGTTCCGACATCCTCGCACGCGTTTGCCGCCCAACTATTATTTGAGGCCTGTAAAACAAACAGACCGGCCCATATTGATAACAAGATTCGTTTCATGGCAACACTCCAACGGCCTGATTGTATAGTGCGATATCCCTCTGCAAGATCACCGAACGCTCTTTGGCGTTAAGGATGGCTTGTTGGGTTCTGGCACGGATTCTTAATAATTCGATCAGATTGATTTCGCCGACTGAGAAACTTAATTCGGTCATATCCAAATGCTCTTCCGCCAGTTGTTTCATTTCATCGGCGGTTGCCTGTTCGGCGCGGTTGACTTCCAAGGCATGCTCGGCTTCGTGATAGGCGAGTTTCAAATCTCTAAACAGTTGCTCACGTTCGGCGATCAGACGATTTAACTCGACATTGACTGCGGCAATTTTAGGCGCCTGATGCGCGCTGCCGCCGAACGGGACCGAAATACCGACGCCGAAACTTTCGGTATAGTTACTGCGCGGGTCGTTATTACCCCGGTCGCTGTTGATGCCGACCGAAACCTGAGTTTGACCCGAGCCGGTCAAACGTATCGCTTCGAGTTCGGCTTGTTTACGGGCTATTTGACTGTTGAGCGCGGCCAAGGCGGGATGCTGCTGTTCGATTGTTTTCAGCGCAACCAAGGGTTCGTGGAATTCGGCCGGAATCTTTTCGGTCCGCGTCAAATTCGTATAGCGCTTTCGGGCATGCATGACTTCCGATTCCGCCAGGGTCAACACCGACCGTTTCTGCAACAATTCGCTTTGCGCGAGCAATAAATCGGCCCGGGCCAAGTCACCCAATTCATAAAGCCGCTTGACCTTGCCGACCAATTTTCCGGTTAATTCATAATCGGTTTTTGCCTGGTCATGACGCACATCGGTCAATGCGATATCCCATAAAGCCGACCTAACTAATCCAGCGACACGCAATTTGAGCGCCCGGCTTTGCGATTGCCTGCTGTCATCGGCACGCTGGGCGCGATCTTGTTCGGCATCGCGTTGCCCGAAGTTCCACAACGGCACGCTTACTACTGCATCGAGAATATGCAAAGTACCGCTGGTCGCTTCCAAAAAAAACAAATCCGCGGTAGCAGGTCCTGCTATCCAACTTTGCCCGCGTTGCGCAAGCGCTTTCGCTTCGTCTTCCAACGCTTTAAGCCATGCGGCGTCGGGATATCGTTCGGCAGTGGTATCGATCAATTCCGCCAAAGTCATGGTCGGCTCGATTTCAATTGGATCGAAATGATCGACGATCATTTCGCTGTCCGCCCATACAAAGAATGTAGAAAGTAGGCAGCAACACAGCAAAGCGCCTGTTAAAGGCTTGAGGGGAATCATATTGAGCTCCGCAATATGCGGCAGCAGGGCCGCAACTGAAACAACAAGTCGGATACTCAGCGAATCCGACAATCTATAAACTGTTTACAGCTGCACAGGCGGCGCGCGTGGCGCTTGAGGAGAAGAAGAGGTTCGGCCGGAAATCACATTCGGCGGTGGAGAAAACGCAACTTCGAAACCGAGACATTCATCCGGTTCGGGAAACACTAAAGCAACGAACACTACGGCAAAAGGAAGCCAATCGGACAGCAGCGTCGTTTCGGTTTCAATGCCTTGGTCCAAATCGATCACGGACGAGTCGAACAACGCCAATACATCATCGTCGTTCCCTACGTTGAATTGCTCAAAGCCCGGCATGTGAACGCCGTCCGACAACTCGTCGACCATCGGATGCGCATGCACCAACGGCGCGATCGATTGCAGGATCACGAGAAAAATAACTAAGGCTTTTTTGAAGGGTGTCGACATGGGGCTTATGCTATGTCATTTACCGGTTCTTGACAATCAGTAACTGAAACGTCATTTATGTGATGAGTTAAGGTTCACTTAATTTAGCTTGTTCGCCAATTCGTTCAATCGGCATAGTGCAAAGCTCAGCGACGGAGCGGTAGCGGAGTCTGCAGGAGTACCAGGTTAAGCATAGACAGCTTCATATCCCCAATTGCCCCTCGATAAGCCGACAAAGACTCTCTTTTATTTCGGAATGTCTTGAAACCGGAGTTTGTTTACCATTTGCAGGATTTGCATAAATATCGTGCTTATTACCATGACGCTTAAGGTAACAGCCTGCTTCAACCAACTCTCTAATAAAGTTTCCTCGTTTCACACTACTTCGACCAAGACTTCTTTTATTTGTGATACTGGGTGGCTAGTTTTCACCTCTTCTTCCATTAAAAGTTTATAAGCATCTTCAATATTTTCTTCCAGCTCCTCTAGTGTCTCACCTTGGCTAAAAACCCCAGGTATTTCCCTAAGTTTGCCAACATACCATCCATCATCTAACCAATATTCGAGAGTAAATGCACGTTTCATATTCATATCCCACTAAAAGTTGACCTAAATTCTGTTGTCCAACACAAAATTCCTTAGCTCCCGCTCTATGGTTGAGGTCTGGGTTAATCTTGATTCTCGGAGAGCCTATCCATCACCTCAATAACATTTTTATCTGGTGGAAAGACAGGATAAAAACATTTTTTAATCATTCCACTTTGGGTAATGAGAGTCAATCTTTTGAGCAATTTTAACCCCTCGATTTCAAGCAGAGGCAATTTCAAACTTGAGGAAAAATAATGATTATACCTATCGTAGATCAAAATTCGGTGCCGGGGTGCCCGTCAAAGCTAGTAGGATGCGGTGAACAGAGTGAACCGCATCAATCGCGAATGATTCGGTTCGTTCCTCACCCAATCCTACCGAGCTTGATAACGCTTCGATATCGCGCTCATGGGATCGCTCTACCTCAGCAGAGCCCGCAGGAGCGTTTTGTTACGCAGGCGCATGTAAAATATGCTCAACGACTTGAGTCGGTAATGAGATCCGATCGAATAATGAAGCAGGGTATAAATAATCTTCGCCTGACTCATCAATCACTCTTATTTGTTGATGCTTTTCAGCATCGGAGTCATTTAGCACTTCGTAGAGCTTGCGCGTTTCAAGCGAAACTTCATAGCCGCGATTATTGATGCAAATTGCAAATTCGTGTTTATTCATGGCTGTGTGTCAATATAACGCTTAATTTTAAATTCTCGTTTGCCAATACCCTTCGTATTTATCCGGTATGGATTTCTGAATTCCGGACTGCTTGAATCTATTCGGTTTACCTCCTTCGGCCTTTCTTATTTTCGCCTTACAGAATATTCATTGCTCCATGAATCACAGCGACCACATCAATTCTATCCACTCTAATGTGGTATATGATTCTGTACGGTCCGGAGAACACCTCCCTGATTTGTTCAAGCTCATATTCAGGAACTTTGCGTCCAGACAATGGAAATTCACTAATTTGTTGTGATCACCTTGTAACACGATCTACCGTGTGCAGCGCATAGGTTTTCGAGTCTTGTGCGATGTATGCATATATGGCATCCAGATGCGCCTCGGCCGTTTCGGTCCAATGAACTTTCACTCAGGCAATCCATATTTCTTTCTTATTTCCGCAACATCTTTTGTTCTTCCGGCCTTACTATCTTCAATCCCCTTCTCGATCGTTTCTCTGACATATATTTCATGCATTAGATCATCCCATGTTGCATGAGCAGGAAGTTGATCGATCAATTTATGGGCATCTTCTTTACTGATTATTGTGGACATCTTCTACCTCTAATTAACAGATAACAATGAAGTGAGTAGCCCGAATGATATGTACTGCAATCCTGGATAATCCAAGCCGCCTTTACACCGGATTTCGTAAACTCCATCCGGGATACTCGCTGAATACCAGCTATCGCCGACTGCTTGTTGTCTTTGGCCTCGATCATCGCGACCGGGATATTGGGCTTGTAGTAAAGAATGTAATCCGCCCGCTTGCCACGACTGCTGAGATTGCCCTTCACATAAATGCGGCCATCGATGAAGCCGATTACTTCACGGACTTGTTGCTACATGTCCCAGCCAGCTTTTTCCAGCGCGGGTGGGTAATGAACTTCGTGCAGATATCGCATTACGATAGGTCTATTATATTCGTTATCTGTTGGTTAGACTCCTACGATTTCTGTGGCACGAATAGGGTATTTAACGCCGTGCTCTGGAGTAAACCGAAGCGTAGCGTAGGTTTATCCCTAGCAGCACGCTGTGTTATGCCTTTTTTGCAAATGATGATTTATATTCAATTTCACACAGTTTCCATAGAGTAAGGAAATTTTCTACTGTTGGGAATCTATCTCTATTTGCAAGCGCTCTATATACATTTCCTTCGTTTTCACGCACAACGTGCTTTTCGTGCACCACATCATAATAGTTGTTCCATTGCCCCTCTTTTTTGGGCACGGGATACCTCCCACTCCAGATAATAAGCTCGGATAAAAGCTCTAGAGTACACTCTTGATCCTTAGTTATATTTAGCCCAACCAGCGTGCACAAATCGTTTAGACGATGATTAGCTTCGTAAACTTTTGATTTTGCAATGGCTATTGATTTCAAGGCCAATTCTAGTGCTATACCAGAGTTATAGTAAAACGGAAACGGTGGAGAATATTCTTCAGATTTAGCAATCAATATTGCTGCCTCTTTGAAATCCATAGCTCGCTTCATCCAGTTTTCAGGGTCTGTTCCGATCTTGGAAAAAGTGAAACCAGTAATCTCCCGAACTACCTTTTTGCTAAGACTCACGACTCATCTCTCATTAGGCATAACGCCGCCTACACTAGCGAGTGCAAGCGAAGCTTGCACGAGTCCGGCACACGGGAGTGCGCGGTGTGCTGGACATTGCCTTGTTAGGGGTTTTATTTGAAAGAAACGTCATATGTTTGCTCTATTTTTTTACCGCACTCGCCTGCGGAAACCTCAACCTGATAGGTGCTTCTGGAGAAGCAGCCAACCCTGAGTATTTCATCTCCTTTTATGCCTAAAATTAGGGCAGCATTAGAAACACCTTCTTCAAAAACTCTAGTTATAGCGAGCTTTGTGGTACCAAGGATAATGTAATTTGATTCTGCACGAACTTTTAGTTCGGGGACGGGTAAACTCCTTGCTTTATAATGATCTGCAAATTTTTCTCTAATTCTTTGAATAGAGTACGATTCAAAGTTATCAAGAAATTTCTGATTCATATGATCTTGAGTAACGCCCTCAGATGCCTGGCGGTTAACTATAACTGTTAGTTCTGGTTCGTTAAAGTCGGATGTTTCCTTTGATTTTTCTGGAGTTATTGATCCCAAAATAAAAGAAACCACTAAGAATGCACCTATATATTCAAGGCGCTTAAGTTTATAAGGTTCCAGGCCAAATTCTAAAAGAATAAGTTGTCGAGCAACATAAGCGCCTATCCCTAGAGGCAATAGGTTCTGTGCGAAGCCAGATTGTGGAGAAGCAGACCATTGCATAGATTGGCCTATGTATGAAAAAATTAGCTTTGCGACAAATGTTACAAACCAAGCTTGTACAAAAATCAGTACAAGTTGGCTTCTATTTTTTTTGCTTTTTAATTTTCTCGTTCCTGTATAAAGAGCAATAAGAAAGGCTATTAAGCCTAATAGCCATAATTCCATGAATGAATACACTAATGTTTCTACAAATTTCATGAATAGATCTCTTCTCTTCTTGTAGGCGGGTTGAACCCCTAACAAGTAATTAAATGGTTTCTATATATCATCCCATTTCGTCTGATATCCGTTTTCTTATAATTCGTGAATTCAAGTAATAAGTGCATAACCCACCAATATTTCAGCGTCCATGCCGGATAGTTCCCGGAACACCTCGTAAGGCGTCTTAAAACCCAGGCACTTCCTTGGCCTGTTGTTGAGTTT
>Ga0180009_10001018_pt1 | contig 35244 bp, 43 predicted proteins | sample OS_PC_MetaG_FD_123537 | JGI IMG/M metagenome (GOLD analysis project Ga0180009, IMG submission 123537) | Groundwater microbial communities from the Aspo Hard Rock Laboratory (HRL) deep subsurface site, Sweden - OS_PC_MetaG | ecosystem: Environmental > Aquatic > Deep subsurface > Groundwater... | reverse complement strand
TAACATTTTGAAATTACAGAACTAACGTTGTAAAGAACAAAATGATCCAGTGTGGTAGTACCACGAAGGTTTGAAATTCAGGACCACTGATAACAAGATTTTAGGAGCTAAGTAGATAGGCATATAAATATTAACTAAAGACAAGGAGTGTCGACATGGCTGAGCTTACCCCCATAGAGAGAGTAAAGAGTTTTTTTAATCGTGAACCCGTGGACAAAATGCCATTCTTCTCAGGTATGGGTATGGTGCTTCTACCCGCCATTAAAAAGTTAGGTTACAATTTTCCAAGTATTCATAGGAATGCCGAAAGGCTTGCTTATTCGGGGATTGAGTCCGCCAGGATGTTCAATCTGGACTCCATAGTAATTCCCTATGACATGTGCTGGGAATCCGAGGCCTTAGGCAATGAGATAAGCCTTTATGAAGATTCAGAGGACATCCTTTACCCCACCATTCCCTATAAAAACTGGACAGAGCTGGATCAGGTGGAGATTACGCAGGATGATATCGACAACATCATGGATAAGTATCCGATGCACCTGATTCCCGAGGCAATCAAGATCGTAAAGAAGGAGGCGCCGGATCTTGCCTTGGGTGCCTGGCAATTGGGTCCCTTCACCCAGTGCGGCCAGACCATTGAGCTGGATAAGGTCTTGAAGGGGGTCTTCAAGGATAAAGCGAGGGTAGAGGATATACTGGACAAGTTCTCAGACATGATCATCAATATCGGGAAGGCACTCCTTGAAGCCGGGGCTGATTTTATCACACTGAGGGAACCCGGGGTAGCGGCAGATCTTCTCAGCCCCAAAACCTTTAAAGATTTGATCCAGCCGAGGTTAACCCGGATACTGGCAGGTTGGGGAGATGCCACTAAAGTGTTGCATATATGCGGATCAACTGATACTTTGGTCGAGATGATGTGGCAGATTGTTCAGGATTCCGGTGCTAAAGCTGTCAGTTTTGATATTAAGAACAATCTCCTTGAAACCCGTCAGAAATTAGGAAACGATGCCCTTATTGTTGGTAATTTTGATGTATTTGGGCTTCCCTGCGCTGAAGAAACCACTGTTGATCAGGCTATCGAAGGAATTAAGACGAATATTGACGGCATGGTAGATGCTGTCTGGCCGGGCTGTGATCTCTGGCCCGACATCAAAGCAGAGAACTTCCGGGCCATGGAAGAAACGGCCAGGACCTATAAGACCGGACCAACGCCGGCTGTCGGAAGGCTGTAATTATAAGAAAATACATATAAGGAGGAGAATAGATATGGCAAGCAAGGAAGAACTGTTAGAGCTCTTGAAGGATGGCGTTATTAATTTCAAAGAAGATCAGGTCAAAGAGGCCTCCCAGCAGGCAGTGGATGATGGGCATAAAGCCCTTGAAATGATTATGGATGGACTGGCTGCCGGTATGGAGGTCGTCGGTGATCTTTACGAGAGGCATGAGTACTTTGTGCCCGAAGTGCTCATGTGCGCTGATGCTCTCTATGCCGGACTGGACATCTTGAGACCCCATGTTCCCGAAAAGGAGGGTGGGAGGGTAGCACAGGTGGTGATCGGAAGCATCCAGGGAGATGTTCACGACATTGGCAAAAACCTGGTAAAGATGATGTTTGACGTGGCAGGCTGGGAGGTTCACGATTTAGGCAGAGACGTTCCCCTTGAGAATTTCGTGAAGGAACAGCTCCGGACGGATGCCGAGGTGGTGGCCATGTCAGCGATGATGACTACTACCATGCTGGGGATGAAGAAGGTTATCAAGATGATCAAGGACAAGAATCCAAACGTCGCCATCATGTTGGGTGGAGCTCCTGTGACCCGGGACGTGGCCAATCTTTTCGGAGCGGACGGATATGCCGAGTCTGCCGGGAATGCGGTTCAGGAGGGTATTAAGATGATATCCCGTTTAAGGGAGTATGAAAAACAAAAAGATGAATAAGCGGTTGTCGCGCGTTTTGGAATCCTGAGCTGCCCCGTTGATTAAAGAATTTATAACTCAACAGGATAGTCCTGTTGTCAGGTTACATTCTTATGGTCGGGATTTCATGATTCAATCAATATTCAACAGGGTCTTCGCCCGAATTTGAGGGAGTGGCAGACCTGTTAGACTAAATCGTTCTCAAGCAGATGCTTGAGGTTCCAAATACACAGAGCAAGACCTTTGCATAACCCGTCAATAATTGTCTTATACAAAAGACTGTGGAAGAAGGGTTCTGCTGATTTCAGTGTGAAGGAGGATATGATTTAATGGAAGATAATGAGGCAATGGTGATCTTTCAACCCTCTGGCCGACGGGGAGCCGTTCCTAAAGGTGTTACCTTGATCGAGGCTTCAAGGCTTCTGGGTGTGGACATCGAGGCCCTGTGCGGTGAAAAAAAGGTTTGCGGGAAATGCAAGGTCCGCATTGAGGAAGGTCGTTTTGAGAAATTCGGCATTGAATCAAGCAAAACTCATGTGAGTGCCTGGCAGGAGGAAGAGGACAAGTTTATTAATGAAAAAGAGAAAGAGACCGGGTATCGATTGGGTTGTACATCCAAGGTGGAAGGAGATCTCCTGATCTTTGTCCCGGAGGAGTCCAGGGCCGGCAAGCAGGTTGTGAGCAAGATGGCCCGGGATATCGAGATTGAGCACAACCCGGTCGTAAAGATATACTATGTGGAGGTGGAACCCCCGACCTTTGAAGAGCCCACGGGCGATTTTGAACGGATATGCAGGGAACTTGAGAAGGAGTATGGACTGAAAGACCTGAAAATCGATATCTTCACGCTGCGCCAACTTCCCGATGCCCTTCGGGAGGGAGACTGGAAGACAACCATTAGCATCTGGAATGATCAGGAGGTCATCAGGGTTCGGCCCGGCAGGGTTGAACACGCATACGGCCTTGCCATTGACGTGGGGACCACCACGGTGGCCGGGTACTTCTGCGATCTCACCACAATGGAGGTCATCGACACGGTCACCCTCATGAACCCCCAGTGCAAGTATGGCGAAGACGTAATGGCGCGAATCACATTTCATATGACCACTACCAATGGTCTCCAGCGGATGAGCGATGATATTATCGAAGGGCTCAACTGGTTGATTGACGAGGCCATTAAAAACACCTACCCGCCCAAAAAGAAGGTGAAAAAACCCAAAGATTATGAAGGCCCTGAAGAATGGGTGGAGGTGCCTGAGGAGGGTAAGACCTATCTCCGCCTTTCCAGGGAGGATCTTGAAGATATAACCCTCGGGGGGAACACGGCCATGCATCATATACTGCTCAAGCTCAACCCTGAATATGTAGGTCTCGCTCCCTTCCCACCAATAATCCATCACAGCCTGGACATCAAGGCCAGGGACCTTGGCATCAATATCAACCCCTCCGCCTATGTGTTTGTGCTTCCCAATGAGGCAGGTTTTGTGGGTGCGGATAATGTGGGTGTGTTGATCGCAGAGGCGCCTTACAATTCTGATGATATGCAGCTCATTATCGATATCGGAACCAATGGTGAACTGGTCCTGGGCAACAGGGAAAAGCTCATATCCTCTTCCTGCGCCACCGGTCCTGCCCTTGAAGGGGCACAGCTGGCCTTTGGCATGCGGGCAGCACCCGGGGCTATCGAGCGGATCAAGATCGATCCCGAGACACACGAGGTGGATTACAAGGTCATCGGCAGAGATGCCTGGCGACGGTACTCCGAACCCAAGGATATGAAATGCAAGGGTATTTGCGGATCAGGTATTCTGGATGTGCTCGCTGAGCTTTACCGGGCGGGTGTCGTCACCAAGAGCGGCGTGTTTAATAAGGAACAAAAGTCCAACCGCTATCGGAAAAACCCGGACAACAACCAGCCGGAGTTTGTCCTTGCTTGGGCAGAGGAGACGAGTATTGATAAGGATGTGGTGATTACCCAGCGGGACGTAAGACAGATCCAGCTGGCCAAGGGGGCCCTGCATGCCGGCTGCAAGCTTATGATGCGCCGCATGGGTATGGATAAGGTTGACAAGATAAAGATCGCCGGGGCCTTTGGAACCCACGTGGACCGTGAAAAGGCGCTGATTATGGGGCTATTCCCCGACTGTGAGATTGAGAAAATCCTATCGATAGGCAATGCCGCCGGGGATGGTTGCAGGGCAGCACTTCTGAACAGTAAAAAACGTGATGAGGCCGACTGGGTTGCTCGCAATGTGGAGTACATTGAACTCACGGTGGAGGAGGATTTTCAGAGGCAGTTTATGGAGTGTATGCAGATACCCCACATGGTGGACAAATTTCCCCATCTGGAAGGAATCGTGCCTGATGAAATCCTCCATCAGAAATAGATATCAGCGAGGCTGATTTTCAGTGGGAGATCAGTCTCGCCCTAAATTTGAAATTATACGAGTAACAGCAGAACCCGGCGTCTGCGGTTTTTCCTGTATAATTGAGGCGCAGAAAAAGGCCTCGGATCTGGTTTCCATTAAGATTACGGGCTCGGAGTGCAAGCAGATCCAGCGTCTGTCCAGGAACATAAGGGAGATGAATCTGAGGGAGCTCTTCACACCCTTAACCCAGAATCCGGTTTATACTTTTGCAAAAAAGGCAGGTTGTCACGCTTCCTGCCCTATTCCCATGGCAATCCTAAAGGCCGTGGAAGTGGCCATGGACATGGCCATTCCCCGGGATGTTTTGATAAGATTTGAGTCATCATCGGGAGAAAAGTCTCATGAAGACCAGTAAAATTATACCCTTCAGGCAGGAACACGAAGGCATATCTCAATCATCGATTCAACGCCTTCTCAAAAAGGGAAAGGATTATGGCCTGGAGGCCATTTTCCCTTTCAGTACTGAAAAGATTGTTGTTGCTGAATGGGTCCGGATGAAATGCCACTACGGCTGCAGCCATTATGATACAAACTGGTGTTGCCCGCCTGCTACACCCAGCTCTGATCAGGCCCGTGTTATTCTCGGAGAATATTCTTTAGCGCTTCTATTGGTGGGCAATCAGAATTGTCAGGAGTTTTATCTGAATAATGGCAGGAAAAGGGCCAAGCAGGTGCGTTACTGGAAGGGGACGGTGAGCCTGGAGCGCCTGCTCTTCCTGGAAGGATACTACAAGGCATTCAGTCTGGTGGGTGAGACTTGCGCCCTCTGCAAAGAATGCACCTATCCGGAGGCTTGCCGTTTTCCCCAGGAGCGAAGGCCCGCCGTTGAGTCCTTTTCAATTGACGTGATCGGAACACTCCAGAATCTTGGAAAAACATCACGGGTTGCAAGGCATGTGAGTGAATCTTTTGGTTATTATGGAATCATACTTGTGGAGTAGTTGGATACTTGAGACTGGATATTATTTTTTATTAAATTTTGGCAACAATGAACTACCTCGCAGCAAGCTACGAGGTATCAAAACCAAAAAACGTAACGCAGCAAGCTGCGGGGAATTAACCCTTGTCCGCCTTTGGCGGATTAAACGGATCAGCCCCGTTTAGAGAAATCATGATGATGGGCGAAGAAGACACTCTCTGTGATGTGATTCTTATTGCAGGTTTTTTGGGAGCAGGGAAGACAACGCTACTAAGAAACATACTGAACTGGCCTGGAGACTTATCAGGGACTGCAATACTGGTCAATGAATTTGGCAAAATTGGGATAGACGGAGAACTCCTTCAAGGACTGAACGCACCCGTTTATGAATTGACGAACGGCTGTATTTGCTGTACGATTCAGGCAGATTTTCATAGTACTTTAGTTGAGATTCTGGATCGCTTTCATCCGAAACGACTTTTCATTGAAGCAACAGGTGTGGCGGATCCCTATGATGTTCTTCGCTTCCTGAAAACCTCTCAATTGCAGAAACGGTTAGCTGTGCCGAAAGTCGTGACAGTTCTGTCCGGGGACTTGTGGGAGGGGCGGGAGTACTTTGGCCCCCTGTTCTATAATCAGATCAAGGCAGCTCACTTGCTTCTGTTCAACAAGGTTGATCTAATACCCGGAAAAGACGTAACACGGTCTCTTCAGGAGCTAAAAGAGGTTAACCCCTCCTGTTCGGTCGTGCCCACTCACCATTGCCAGATTGATCCTGAAGTGCTCTGGGAGCCACAAGCTAAGGTGGATCATGAAATGACGTACCATTCTCCCCATCTTCATTTAGATCATGGTAGTGCTGAGGAAATGGGATTTGTGTCCTTTGCCTTTGAAAATAAAACTCCTTTTAAAGCAGAATGTTTTCAACGCTTCATGGAGGAGCTACCCCTCAACCTCTATAGGGTGAAAGGTTTTGCCCTTTTAAAGGATAAGCGTTTTTTCGTAAATCACGTTGGTGGTAAGACAGAATGGATACGGATGGATGAGGCAGGCCCTACGAAGCTGGCCTTTGTGGGTTGGCAGATAAGTGATGGCCCGGTTGTCGAGGCCCTAAGGGCATGCCTGAATAGTAATAACCTATAACATGAAGAAAGCGGAAGAAAGGAGGTGAAAGATTTTATCCGGTAAGTGCGAGTTAATGTATAGCAATCAACGTCACACATAACAGAGAAGGAGGTTACACATGGCCAAACAGAAGTTAATTGATGCTTACAGGGGAAAAAGAACGGAAGATCCCCCATGGGTACCCTATGCAGGAGTTCACTGTGCCTTCCTCATTAATGAGCCCGCAGACAAGATGCTGAAAGATCCCGAGCTTCTTGCAAAAGGGGTGGTTAATGCGGCGAAGCGGTACAAAGCAGACGGAATCCCCCTCGTATTTGACCTTTCGGTTGAGGCCAATTCTGTGGGATGTGGGCTGAAGTGGTGGGAGGATAATGTCCCATCCGTTCAGACGCATCCATGCTCGGACAGGACGCCTGCGCAAGCCGGGCTTCAACTTCCCACCAAGGATTCGGGCCGCTGGCCGGTTCTCTTTGAGGCGGCAAAGATCGCCAGGCCCCAGTTGGATGAACTGGACTGCGTGTTGATGGGTCTTTATTGCGGTCCTTTGACCTTAGCCGCCCATCTGGCTGGTGTGCGCATCTTTACAGATGTTTATAAGAACCCGGATTTTGCCGCAGAGGTATGCAAGTTTGCCGGGGAAGTAGGCGCTGCAGCAGCCAGATTTTATGCTGAGATGGGATGTGAGATCATAGCCATTGTGGACCCCGTGGCCTCACAGATAAAATCTGAGACATTTCAGAAGTTTGTCACCCCGCATTGCCAGGATGCTATCAAAGTGATCCATGATGCAGGCCTGACATCATCATTTTTTATCTGCGGTGACGCCACCAAGGTCATGGAAGATGTGTGCAAGATCGGGACACACGGTTTTGCCATTGATGAGCAGTTGAACTTGAACTTTATCAGGGACCTGGCCCATAAACATAAAGTGGGCTTTGGCGGCAACCTGAAGCTGACCCTGGCCCTGAGCCTGGGCTTGCTCTCGCCGAGAGAGGATGCCATTGTAAGCCTGGCAGCGGGTGGCCACATAGGCTACACATTCGCCCCTGGGTGAGACATGCCATACGATGTTCCGGTGGAACATATGGATCAAGCAATTGAGGCCAAGGATTGGTATTATCAGTATTACGCCAAGTATCCAGAGTCCTGGTAAACAGGCCTGAGAAAGGAGGACCTAATTCATGACAGAAAAGCTTAACATTGACGTTGTGACCCTGGACTCTGTGCAGTGCGCGGCCTGTGGATACATGATGGAATCCATTGCCGCCCTGCCCGGTGATATCCAGAAAATGATCGAATACACAGAGTGGTCAATCAAAAATAAAGACGGGATCGGTAAGTTCATGGAACTTGGCGTGAAAGTCCTGCCAACCATCTGCATTGAGAAGGATTGTGTATTTGAGAGTATCATTCCCCAATATGAAGAACTCATTGATGAGATGGCAAAACGTGCACCCGCAGAGATGAAACCCCGCCTTGAGAAAATGCGGGATCACGGATTCGAGTTTGACAAGATCCAGGAGAATCTTGCAAAGGCGGGAGCAGGTACAGCCACTCGCGTGGATTCCAAAGTAAAAAAATAGACAATCTCAAACCCGGGGCCCCTTGCGGGGCCCCATATATTTCTGCCTGGAGATAACCAGGGGTAGAAAATGCCAGCGAACGGATCCATTCATATAGAGATTATTCATCAGGGAGATCACTGTGCTTCGTGCCAGTATATGGCGGAGGCTGTTGAGGAGATTCTGCCCAGGTACGGAGATCTGATTCGACTTAACAAAGTTGAATACACGAAGAGTAAGAAGCATGCCCGTCGTTTCTATGATCTCTCAGTCTCTCTATATGGGGAAAATGAGGTAACAAAGCGAATGAGATGTGCACCCATCCCCTCGTTATTTATCGACGGAGAGATGGTTTTCGATGTCATACCTCCCCGCAATGAACTTATTAACGCCGTTGAATCAGCATTGGAAAAATGCGGCCTTTTATTATCCTGAATTCTTATATTTTTTTATCACTTTTAGATTACAGAGATTTTAAGAACCTCAATTCCTACCAAATAAACAGTGTAAATCAGTTATCCCGCTTTTTTCCCATTAGTGACAAATTATTCATGGCGCTCTTCCAGATGAAACCTGTCAACGGAGAAAGAATAGGGAGTTACCGGATCTATGGAATTCAATGAGGTGGTTGAAAAGTTTCAACAGTTGGTCATTGAGCACGGTCTACCGAAAACGGATATGGCTCTCTTCGGAATCAAGTGCCCCTATTGCGGAAAGTCGGACCGTATTAGACAATTAGAGGATCCTGAGGAATTAGGGGCCGGCATTGAACCTGAAGAGATGAAGATATATTCTGACTATTGGAAGAATCTTACACAGGCAGGGGGTTTCATTGGTGTGTGTAAATTCTGTCAGAATCCTCTCAAGATCTATTTGAAAGAGGGTAAAGCAGAAGGTTTGTATAAGTGATTTACTGCCGAGAACTCGCTGCCTGATATGCGGAAAAATTGAAACAAGATGTAAGTTTCCAGCTTGAAACAAGGGAGGTTAGAGCATGAAAATTGAGGTATTGGGTCCGGGGTGTAAGCGTTGTGAACAGCTTTATGAAAATACATTATCCGCCGCTTCAGATTTCGATCCCTCGACCGGGATTGAAGTGGAGAAAGTCACTGACATCAATTATTTTGAAAAAAAAGGGGTATTCATGACCCCGGGTCTTGTCATTGATGGGAAGGTGGCATCCGTGGGCAAGGTCCTGTCCGTTGAAGAGATTAAAGAGACGATAAAGGGAAATATGGGTTAGTGCACTTCGATTATATCATGTAAAGCCTCAGTAAGCTGCGCTAACCTTTACAGAGGACAGCCGAAAACGGCCGTTGCAGAGGGGTTGCTTAGATTCTATACCAAAATTATTTGATGAGATTCCGTGGGGTTATCTTATGTCTCATATAACGCAGGTCTATCTTATTACTGGATTCTTGGGGAGCGGTAAAACGACTTTTTTAAACCGGATCATTGACAAGTTCCCGAAAGAGAAGAAACTCACACTTCTGATCAACGAGTTCGGCGAAATCGGTGTAGACGGCACATTGGTGGAAGGTGATGAAATAGAGATGATGGAAATCAGTAAGGGTTCCATATTCTGTGTCTGCGTTAAGACCGATTTCATCAAGGGGCTATATGAACTTAACACGACCATTGAACCCGACGTCCTTCTCATTGAATCAACTGGAGTAGCCAATCCTTCCGACTTAAAAAGAGATCTGAAACTTCCTATTTTCAACAATCGTTTTCAGTTTATGGAACAATTCTGTGTTATTGATGCGGCACACTTCCTGGATGCCTACGGCGTTTATGCCTCATTGGAGAAACAGATTGCCTCTTCCACTGTCTTTATTATCAATAAAACCGATCAAGCATCACCTGAGACCATCGAAAAAACCAAGAAGGTGATAGGTCAATTTCATCCCAACCCATCATTCTTTGAGACAACTTATGCAGATATACCCGTGGAACAATTTTTGTTCCCTGAGGAACACGCAGTAAAGGTTGATGAGGATTCAGTTCCCAAAAAAGATAAAAGGCCTGTGTTGTCAGAAGACCAACTTGAAAGCTTTATCGACGACCTTTTAGACAGCCCTGACCTTGAAGTTACCCCTCCGGACCTCCTGATGTCCGTGACATATGAATGGTCTGGTAACAATCTTGATCAGGTTAAAGAGATGGCCGATAGTCTGCCCTCTTCTGTAGTGCGTGCCAAAGGATTTATTAAGGAAAAGGGTAAAATATATTTATTTAATTATGTTATGGGAGACTGGACTATTGAGGAATCCGAAATCCCGGAAAACCAAATTCATCACAAGAACATCGTGGTCTTTATCGGGCCGCCCGAATCAATGGAAGGCATTGAAAAGGCCTCTGAAACCGGGGACTGGTCAAGCATGGGGACTTTTCAGCCCATGTCACAGGTATCAAAAGATTAGGGACTTATACCAATGAATCTGTTTCAGATAAGGTGATCAATTATGACGGAAAACAAATATGATTTGATGATTGTGGGTACCGGCCCTGCAGGGTTGACTGCTGCCATTTACGGCCAGCGTCTGGGAATGAAGGTGGTGGTCCTCGGGGATATTCCTGGCGGTAACCTGTACATGATCGAGAAATTAATGAATTTTCCAGGTTTCGTAGGGGGAGTACCCGGGGCGCAATTCGGTGCCACTATTTTTTCACAGGCCCAGGCAGAAGGCGCCTTTTTCCCCATGGCCCGACTGGAACGATTGAGCAATGATGATAACCAGTTTAAGGGAATTGACGTAAACTCCATAAAATATTCTGCACCAGTCGCCATGGTAACCTGCGGTGTGATACCAAGGAGCTTAGAGGTCCCGAACGCGGATATGGAAGGGATATACTCCTGCGCCCTCTGTGATGGCCCCATTTTTCGAAATAAGAATGCCACCCTCGCGGTGATAGGTGGCGGCAACATGGCCGGCCAGGAGGTCCTGTCCCTGTCCAAGGTTGCTGAGAAGGTTATTCTGATCTATCATGGTTATAGTCTCAAGATGGAAGCGGTGATGCGAAAAACTATCGAAAAAAAAGAGAATGTTGACATCCTGATGAATACGAAGGTTATTGCCTTTAACGGCCAAGACAGGGTGGAGGCAATCACCGTGTCATCGGAAAAGAACGAAAAGCAGGAGATCCTGGTAGATGGTGTATTCATGGCAATCGGATGGGGTCCGAAGCTGGAAATGCTGGAGATTCCCACAGAAACCACCCCGGAAGGGTATCTGATAACCAATGAAAAGTTAATGACCTCTTTTCCCGGCCTTTTCGCAGCAGGCGACGTGAGGGATACGGACATCCGGCAGGTCATTACGGCATGCGCGGATGGCGCAAGAGCGGCCACATATGCCTTGGAATACCTGGAAGGAATGAATAGGTAGAAGAAGACAGCAATTTAAATCAGATCCCAGTGGCCTTCTATTCTCCTATTCCGGAGGAGAGTGTTTCGAGAACAATATCAATTGACTCTTCCAAATCTCGTGGACTGAACAGCTCCAAAAGCATTATCCCTTTAAAGGAACTCCTGATTAAATAATTCAGCCATTTTCGCACCCGCTTCTCAGGCAATACCGAAAGGCTCAAGTGTTCTTCATATCCTCTTACCCCATGGAGATGAATTACCCGTATGACATCCAGATACTCTTCTATAGAGTTCATTACCTGTTCCTGACCGAGCATAAGATGCCCAAGGTCCAGGCAAAGCCCGCACAGACCCCTCTTCCAAAAAGTCTCCAGAAAGGATGGAGAATAATTTATGTTTTCAATAAGTAATCTGTTGCTGCCCCCTATTTGTTCATGTAGCGTTTCCAGGGAATCCAAGGCCCGGCTGGTCCATTCATCCCAGGTTCTTGGATTCTGTTTCGTGAAATACAGACCCGGAACAGGAACCAGGGTGGGCGGTGAAAAGGGGATATGAAGGATATAATGAAGAGGATCGAGTTCTGATGTCTTGACAAAGAGCTCTTTTGTGAGTTGAACCGATTCACATCGAGTCCTTTTGTGGGGGGATGCTATTTCCAGAGAGGCAGGAAGATGGACTGTAAAGGTCACGTTTTTCTCCTCCCCTATTTTTTTGAGTATGCGAATCTCTCGAGGTCCAGGAATATTGTGAAGGGTGGGCGTATGAAACAGAACGATTTCGACATGGTCCACAAGGTCTGATAAGATCCTTACATTTTCTGACAAATCCTCCCCAAACACCATTGAGGTGGTGCCTATTCTGAAAGACAGTCTTTGATAGTGTCTACTCATCGATTTGCGTTGTTCGGATGCAAAAAATTATACACTCTCCCTGCCGTAGGATCTCGTCCTCAACCTCTATACAACTTTAGGACTTCCATGACAAGTATCCAGGAGTAGCGTTTTTTCGCATCCACTCAAGTTCAGGAAATCATCCTGTTTGACTAAAAAAATCGTCTTTCGGACCATTGAAAACCTGGATTAATGGTATAGTATACATCGTATAATAGTTGACTAAGGAGGTTATCTTACCATGTCTATTAATTTTGACGATTGTCCCTGTTCCGGGAAAAATATGAGTTACTTTACGGCCCCATGGATCCTCCTGACGCTTTATAACAACCAGGGGGCCCACGGTTATAAGTTAAAGAAGATTATGAAGAAATATATGGATGATCTTGAAATTTCGTTTAATATTACAGGATTATACCGGCATCTGAAACTGCTGGAGCAGAGGGGGGTGTTGTCTTCGAAGTGGGATACACCAGACAAGGGCCCTGCCAAACGGCAGTATTATCTGACAGAGAGCGGAAAAGATTGCCTGTGGAGATGGATCCAGACCCTGACCATTCAAAAGGAACTGATCACCAGATTTTTCTACAAGGCGAGTAGGATTTTTCCTTCTCCCCCATTACCGGAGATTCAAATTCAGGCTAAAGAGTCACTATGAGCCTATCACTCAATAAATATGATTGTCTTTCTGCCCTAAGGATTAACGACATGGATAAATGGCGTATGTAATGGTGGTAAGAGACATGAATAATGCTTGCATAGGAAAAATATTGGAAAAGGCATTGGCAGATGAAAGCCTGACTGGTGAAGACATATCGGTTTTATTGGCCCTTGATCCTGATTCGGATGAAACAAAACAACTGTTGGATACCGCAGATCGGGCATCTCGCGAGTGGGCCCACAGGCGAGGTTATATCTGGGCCTCCATAGGGCTCGACTACAGTCCCTGTCCCATGAATTGCACCTTCTGCTCCTTGGGAAAGAAGTGGGGGATTATTAAGGAGCCCTGGGTCTTGAAGACCGACGAGATATTGGACCTGATTCGTCTCTATGACGTACCAGAGGTACGCTGGATCACACTGCGTACGAGCGAATTCTACGGTATCGAAAAACTCATCCAGATTGCTCGCCTGGCCATACCCTTGAAGCATGCGGAGCTGGTAGTGAACACAGGTGAGTTTGAGAGGAAAGATGCACGTGCCCTTTATGAGGCAGGATTCAAGGTGGCCTATCACGTCATGAGACTCCGTGAAGGTGTGGATACCGGTGTGGACCCGAATGAACGTCTGATCACCCTGGAAGCAATAAAGCAATCCCCCCTCCAACTCGCAGCATTGGTGGATCCTATAGGTCCGGAGCATACTGATGAGGAGTTGGTGCAGGCATTGTTTCTCCACAAAGCCTATGGAGCGTCTTTGATGGGGGCTATGGCACGGTTTGCGGTAGCAGGGACGCCCAAGTACGAACTGGGTACAATCTCTCGGGCCCGGCTGGCACAGATAACCGCTGTGAGCCGGTTGGTTGCGGGAAAACAGGTTGATGCTATCTGTACCCATCCGACTGATGATGGAATCTTGACCTCCGGAGCAAACACGGTGGTTGTGGAATACGGTGCTATTCCCCGCGATACGAAGGTTTCACAGGGCGATTGGAAGGGGTTCAATATACGAGAAGCCGTAAAATTATTGAGAGGAGCGGGATATGAAATATAGCAGAAAAGGATGACTTTACAGGGGGGGCTTAGTGGTGAAAATCAGATAGTAAAGAATTCCCCTGTGACCACTTAAAAATCATTGAGGAGGGTTAAACTATGGCTCAGGAATGTTGTACACCAGGTGAAAACATTATGATTTTGCCATGTTCCGGAGGATCCAATGTGGGTCAACTATCGAATAAGGCAGCAGTGGAGTTAACCCAGGAAGGATTTGCCAAGATGTTTTGTTTAGCGGGAATTGGAGGACACCTTGATGGATTTATACAGTCGGCCAAGGATGTCCCGATAATGGTCGTCATTGATGGTTGTTCAGTAGCCTGTGCCAAGGCGATCATGGAACATGCCGAGGTCCCCGTCAAGAGTTTTCTGGTCCTGACTGATCTGGGGATTGAGAAGGACAAGAATTTCGATCTCAAAAGGGAAGATATCGATAAGATCAAAAAGGTTATCAAAGAAGCCTGCGATCAGCAGCAACCTGATCTTACAACGGGCAGTGGCGATTCAGGGCCTTGCTCTGGCTGACCTTGAGGTGATGGACGAGATCCCTCGAAATGCCTTGGTCATCACATATTGCGATGATGTATAACCGACTTACCGGTTGCAAAATTCAGGTGTTAACAAAGCAAAAAAGGAGGGCTTAGAAATGAACTTTAAAAAATTGGTTCTTTGTCTTGTTATTTCTACATTTTTCCTTGCTTCCACTTCAGCGTTCGCCCAGCTGATCAAAACAGACGTGATCAGCACAGAGAAGATGAAGATAGTCTGGGGATATTGCCCATACGGCATGTTGGAAACCTCCGTTATGAAGGTGAAGAAGTTCTATAAGAAGTACCTGCCCAACGTGGAGGTGGACTGGTTTTTTGGTCTGTGGAGCGTGCATCTCATTAACAACTGGATCGCTGGCAAGATTGAAATAGCTTATCTTGGAAATATGCCGGCCGTCATGCTTCAAAATAGATTAATGAACACCAGGTGGGTCGGTGTGGCGGTATACCCGCACGGCGATGTCGGCGCAATCTTCGTGCCCAAGGATTCCCCAATTAAAGACGTAAAGGAATTGGACGGTGCAACAATTGCCACTGGAGTCGGCTCTTCTCACCATCGCATCCTCGAAGAAGTCGCGCGGCAGGAGGGAATAAAGTTTAATATTGTGAGCCAGAATCCGGAGGTGGCCGTGGGAAATCTGGAAGCTGGAAAACTTCAGGCCTTCTGCTATTGGCCGCCTTACATTGAGCTTTGCAGGTATAGAGGTATTGGAAAATGTCTTGAACCCTGCAACACCAAAAAATACGAACCTTACGTAAACGCCATCTGGCCCCTTTTGGTGAGCGAAAGCTTTGCGAAGAAGCACCCTGATATTGTAAGGGGGCTCGTTAAGGCTGATAACGACCTCCATGATTTTATGGTGAACCATCCGGATGAAGCTGCAGCAATCGTCTATAAAGAGTTAGAAGAAAAGATCCCATTGGAGTCGTTAAAGGCTTCGCTTGCAAGATACCAATACTCAAACGAATTGACCGATGAGCACATTGAAGTCATGCAGAGGGACATTGACTTCTTGTATGAAAAAGGGTTCATCAAAAAACACTTCAAAGCGGCGGATTGGGCTGATAACAGCTTCTATAAATAGACGTTCGGCAGTAGCAAGCAATCAGCCTGTGACGGGCCTCTTTGGGAGTATGCAAAAAGCATCCTCCCGACGAACAATAGATTCGGACCGCCCTAAAGAAAAACGCTCACTTACTGAAAAAGGCGAGCAACTATGGCTAATGCGGAACAAGAAGCCTTGGAGCTTGTTTTTAAGCAACCAACCTTTGCCTCCAGGGTATTCAGTCAAAAGACGATATTGAACACCATTTCGGTCGTGTCCGTATTTGTGGCCTGGACCTTGCTGGTTCATTTTCAGGTATACCGCTTCTCGCTTTTACCAAGCCCTGTCGAGGTTCTGGAGTGGGGCCGCGAGTGGGTGACAACTAAGATTTTCTGGATTGATGCGGGAATGACGACTGCGCGGGTCCTGGTGGGGGTGACAGCGGCCTATGTCATTGGGATTCCTTTGGGTCTGATGATCGGTTGGAAAAAGGTGTTTTCCGACCTGACCTTCCCGATGTTAGAGATCCTTCGTCCGATTCCAGCCCCTGCTTATCTGCCTATAGCCATTCTGCTTTTACCATGGCAGGAGGCAAGCGTAGCCTTTATACCGTTCATAGATGCCTTATTCCCGGTACTTCTAAACACGATTATCGGGGTTAAGCTCATCGACCGCGATTATTTCAGGGCCGCACAGTGCCTGGGTTCCAGCCCTCGTCAAATTTTTTGGCACGTGGTTCTGCCCGGCGCCCTGCCATCTATTTCATCCGGGTGCGCTATCGGCATGGGCATCGGTTGGATGGGAGCGGTGGTCGGCGAGATGATCACGGGAAAATGGGGTCTTGGGTACCGGATTTGGGAATCGTATATCCTGATCAGATATCCCCTGATTATTGACGGGATGATTGCCATCGGGATCTTAGGTTTTGCCTCTTCGATGCTGATTCGATACTTAACAATTCGACTTATACCATGGCGGAGGGCAATTACCGAATCACTTGACGAATCCATCACCAAATAGAGAAGAAAACACCATGTCTAATAACACAGCAATTTATGGATCTCAATTTTGGATGCAGTTTCAGAGGAAATTCGTCAATTGGAGCCTTGTGAGAAAAATTCTGTCAATGGTCATTTTCATACTTTTTTGGACAATACTTGTACAATTCATTGACTATTTCCATCAGATCCCTACGCCTAAGGCCGTCTTTTTGGCTATATTCGAACTGCCGGTACCCGTTGTACTAAAAAATATCGGCATAAGCTTTTTCAGGGTCTTAGGAGGGTTTTTCGTTGGAGTGTTGATTGGATTTCCCGTGGGGGTGGCAATCGGATATTCAAGGATATTAAACCATCTGATCTTTCCATCCTTTGAAATGGCGCGCCCGATCCCCCCTATCGCCTGGATTCCGTTAACTGTGCTGTTCTTTATTAATTTCGAGTCCCAGGCTATCTTTCTGACCTTTTACGGCGCCTTCTTCCCGATTGTTTATAACACCATGGGTGGGATTTCCGAAGTGGATATCTGTTTGCCCCGGGCCGCCATGTCCTTTGGAGTGGGAAAAAAACTCATGCTGTGGAAAGTCATCCTGCCGGCTGCCATGCCGCAAGTCTTCACCGGGATGAAGCTCGCCATGGGGGTTGCGTGGATACTGGTCGTCGCTGCGGAGATGATGTCCAACAAAGGTGGCATGGGCTATTATGTATGGTACAATCATGCGGTGATGGATTATCCCCATGTGGTTTTAGCGATGGGAATCATCGGGTTATGCGGGGCAATATGCAGCGTCGGGATCGGCGTTGTTGGCAACTACTTCACGAGATGGCAGAGGCTTGTTTAGGGAGTTAATGTATGGTTGCTGCGAATCAAAATAGTGAGGTTGTCTTCAAGAATGTGGCCAAGGGGGCCTATTCAAAGAAAACGCATACGGTTATCCTGAAGGATTGCTCACTTAATGTGGAAGCTGGAAAGCTGACCGTTCTTATCGGTCCGTCCGGGTGTGGCAAAACCACGGTGATTAACCTCATTGCAGGTTACGAAAGGCCTGATCATGGAGAAGTTCTGATGGACGGGCAACCCGTGTCCGGGCCCAACTGGGAACGGTTAGTGGTGTTTCAGGAGGCCGCCCTTTTTCCGTGGTTGACCTGCTATGAAAATGTCATGTTTGGTCCCGTTGCTCGTAAGGCCATATCAAGAGAAGAGGCGCACAGGCAGACGATGATGCTCTTGAATAGGGTAGGCCTCAGTGACTTCCGTGACAAATACCCTATGCAGCTCAGCGGGGGTATGCAGCGGAGGGCTGAATTGGCACGGGCCTTGATCAATAAACCCAGAGTCATGCTCATGGATGAGCCTTTCCGCGGGCTGGACGCTATGACCCGGAAGTTGATGCAAGAGTACTATCTGGGGCTGTTTGAGGAAACAGGTTGCACCAACCTCTTCGTCACCTCGGAACTGGAAGAAGCGATAATTTTGGCGGACAAACTTTTAGTAATGACCAACAAGCCATCTAAAGTTAAGAAGGCTATTGACGTTGACCTGCCGCGTCCTCGGGATTGGGGTATGGCCGCCTCAGAGCGATATCTTGAAATTAAGGCGGAGGCATTGGAGTTGCTGCACGCAGAGGCTATCAAGGCCTCTGCGGCAAGCGACAAGGCCGAGATTGATCTTGCGGTCGGCTTCGAGAAATTGAAAACTGCAAGAGGTTAAGGTTAATCGTTGTAAGCCCCAAGATGCAACAAAAAGGGAAATAACACCATGGATGATAACCCCCTCGAACAAAATGAAGAGGGGAGAATCACTATCGATCATGTAAGTAAGGTCTACGACCCGGAGGGTGTAAATGTCCATGCCCTGGATAATTGCTGTGTGGAGGTCAAACCAGGAGAATTCCTGGTGCTCATCGGGCCTTCCGGATGCGGAAAGACCACGCTGCTAAACGCAATCGCAGGGTTCGATAACATCACCGAAGGCTCTATTTACTTGGATGAAAAAATCATAGCCTCCCCCCACATGAAGCAATTCCCTGGTGCTGATCGCATTGTGGTTTTTCAGAACGGCGCCCTCTTTCCCTGGAAAACCGTGCTGGAAAACCTCATCTACGGCCCCATGGTGCAGGGGAAAATGTTTAGGGATGAGGCAGTGGCCGAAGTTAGGCGGATTATGGACAAGCTGGGACTAAGCAGGAGCACCGAAGACCTGTACCCGGAGAGTCTCTCCTCGGGGATGAAGCGCCAGGTGGAGATCATCCGGGCCCTCATCAACAACCCCAAGGTCCTGCTCCTGGACGAGCCTTTCCGTGCTCTCGACAGTATGACCAAAAGCCTTATGCATGAATATCTCCTCGAAGTATATGAAATAACAAGAAAGACCATATTTTTTGTTACCCACGATCTCGAAGAGGCAGTTTTTCTGGCTGACCGTGTCATCATAATGACTACTCGCCCTGGCCTCATCAAAGCTATTATCGATGTGGACATCCCCAGACCGAGGGACTTCCATGTTTTGGCTACTGCACAGTTTATGGAGTTCAAGAATCAGGCGGCTACATTCATTCGGGAGGAGACACTGAAGGCCTTTGAGGCGGGAGAGCGCGAATTGGCTTAGTGTTTCGGATAATCACATGCCCCGATAATCTATAGCTTTCAAGAAAAAGATTTTGGGGTTATCATTTTCGTTATACGTTATTGGGGTGCGCCGCTCGTTTCGTATACCGTCACTCGGTTGGGTTGCTTATTAACCGTAACCGTCCCACGAATCCCGAAACGGGCTGCGCAACCGCAACCGTTTGACTCAACCGAAATGCCGAAAGGATTCTCCAAAAATATACGTTCATTCATCACAAAAACATTTTATTAAGAGCTATAGGAGGTGACAATATGAGTATTCCCAGGAAATTAACAGTGGAAAAACCCGTGAAATTGATTTTCGCGGGTGGTTTCTTAGGTTCTGGAAAGACGACGGCGTTAGGGGCCCTTGCCAGGCGTTTGATCCAGCGTGGCATGCGGGTGGGGATAATCACCAATGACCAGACTGAAAACCTTGTTGATACGGTTATTGTGAAGCAGATGCTGAGCGAACTTGGTGTACCTGTTGAAGAAGTGGTAGAAGGTTGTTTCTGCTGCAAGTTTGATGATCTTATCAATCAGATGGAAAAAATCCTTGCCCATAACCCGAAAATTCTGATGGGGGAACCGGTTGGGAGTTGCACCGATTTTGTTGCCGCTGTAGCCAATCCGATAAAGATTCACTACAAGGATGCATTCCAGTTCGCACCATTTTCCACAATGGTCGACCCCGACCGGGTCCGGGAACTCCTCCTGAGTGAGACACGGACCTCTTTTCCCGAAGAGGTCGCCTATCTATTTCAGAAGCAGTTGGAAGAGGCAGATATTATAGCTCTTAACAAGATTGATCTATTAAGGGAGGAAGAAAAAGAAAGGCTTTTATCGGCTCTCGAAGTAAAGTATCCGGAGAAAAAAGTGATGGCTGTCTCGGCAAAGGAAGGGGACGGGATGGATAGATGGTTGGATGAACTTCTTTCTGGCAGGCCTGGAGCAAATACAGTACTGAGACAGATCGATTATGATCGGTATGCAGCAGCCGAGGCGGTTTTGGGCTGGTTGAATGCTGCGTTAAAGATGACTGCAAGTAAACCATTTGATGCTAATGAATTTGCCCGCACACTGGCTGTGACTCTCCGGGAGGCCTTCAAGAGCAGGGATGGGGAAATAGGTCACCTGAAGTTCGTCATTACCAGCGCCGGAAAAGCAATGTGGGTGAGTGTTACTCATCTCACCGCAGAACCGAATATAAGCGGCGAACAACTTGGAAAACTGTCAAAGGGATCGCTTATCGTTAATGCTCGTGTCAGGCTTGAGCCTGAGGAATTGGAAACCATTGTACGGGCCTCACTCAGTAAGGTATTCGAAGAATCAGGCATACAATATAAGATTCTGGACCTGCAGTGCTTCAGCCCGGCATATCCTGAACCTCCCTACCTCATACGAGAAACAGTAAAATGACCTGTTGACACATGCCGGGCATCCAATGTTTTGTTAGATGAACATTTGAGAGGTGAGCTTAAAAAACAGAAAGGAGGTAGGCCATTGATGCGCATAGAGGTGATAGGTCTTGAACCACCATGTGAGAAGTGTAATCAATTGTTGGAAAATGCGAAGAAGGCAGTAGCAGAAACTGGAATCGAAGCTGAAGTCGTAAAGCTCTGGGTACTATCAGACGAAGTACGCCAGAAGTATGGATTGCCGCTCAGCCCTGCCCTTGCCATAGAAGGTGTCCTCGTGGCGCAGGGAAAAGTATTTAGTGTGGAAAGAATTGTTAGCCTTCTTCAGGGGTAATATTGAAGGTCCCTGCAGTCCCGCCAAGGTGGCTGGACGGGGAATGCGCTCGCTTTGCATTTTCAATTACGAATTATAGTGGTTACTAATTTGTTACAATCATTTTCCTTGTCAATGAAAAGGAGGTAAAAGGCCATGAGTATCCAAGATCAAGCTTCAGGTCCGCGGGTAAAAACGACCCATATCGTGACATTCGCTTTCTGTACGGCCGTAATGGCCATCCTGTGTACGGCTGCTGGCTTCCTCTTCGCGGTGCTGCCCGGTTTGCCCCTGGGATTTTGTCCCGCTGTGCCGGTGATGGTTCCTTTCGCCCTGTGGTTTGGTGGATGGGGCGTGGCTGCGGCCTATATCGGTTGCGCCATCGGCGGCATCCTCAAGGGCACACCAGTGATAGTAGCCTTGCCCTGGGTTATCAACGATGTTTTCATGGCCGGCATTCCGCTGCTTGCCTTCAGGCTTCTGAAAGGCGATCCCGGTTTGAACACCAGGCGTGACTGGGTGATCTTCATCACCTTCGGCGTTGTGGTCAACAGCCTGATCGCTTGCACCTGGGGGACCTGGATCCCGGTCTACTTCGGCATCTGGCCAAGCGGAGCCGTACTGGTCATATGGACTCAATATATGATTGCTTGCCTGCTGCTAATGGTGTTTGTCGCGCCGCTCATCTTGAAGGGCTTCACTGGACTCGCCCGACGAACAGGAGCCTATACCGAAGGTTTTCTGGTGTAACAGGAGAACAGCGTGCCAGCCTATTGCGCTTGCGGAGATGAAGCAGGGTCGGCGGTATTAGGAGGCGCTACCAGGATAAGGTCGTTTCTCTTCTACTTTTCGCCCGACTCTCCCCTCCAACGAACAAACTCTCTGACCAAGATGGTAATGGTGGTCTGCCTGGGTGCTGTGGCCTTTATGATCGAGAACATTTACGCCAGCTTGGTTTTGCTGGCTTTGGTCTGTGTGGGGCTGGCGGTGGCACGTATTCCGGGGGTGTTCTTGAAGAGGATCGTTGTGGCCATGTCAGGCTTACTGTTGATCGCAGCGTTGGCCCATGCCTTTTTCAGCCAGGTACCTGGCCGCATCACCTTTTTCACCCTGCCCTGGGGCGCCTATTTTACCGAGAGGACCCTACTCTTCATCTTGACCTTCTATTCCAGGTTTTTGACCGCTTCCTTTATTAGCCTGATCTTCCTGTGCACGACACGGGAAGCCGACGTGGTGGTGGCCCTTCGTTTCCTTCGCCTGCCATTCGTTATTTGCTTCGCCGCTGCCTTTATCCTGCGCCTGATATCCACCCTGATTGATGACTGGTGGTCTCTGGTCGAGGCCCAGCGGGCGCGAGGGATGGTGTTCACCGGCTCCCTGATGAATCGACTGAAAAGGCTCTCGGAGTTGGCCTTTCCTCTGCTGGCTAACATGTTCACCAAGATAGGAGAGGTAGACCTGGCCCTTCAGGCACGGGGCTTCACCGTTCAGCCTGTACACAGAACCCAGGTCAGGCATTTGAGATGGAACATCTACGACTATATCTTGCTGGCCTCGACATCCACGGTATTCATCGTCGTAGCTGTAGCCAGATATGTCTATGGCTATCTTTCCTTTTTATAGGTGTATAAAAATGAGAGGCAAGATGGTTGTCGTAAAGGATCTGTGGTGGCGGTATAAAGATGGGCAAAACTGGGTTCTGAGAGGGGTTGATCTGGAAGTTGGCGAGAGGGAGGTCGTGGGAGTTATTGGCCCGAACGGAGCAGGGAAGACCACCCTATGTCTGGCCATGGCCGGTCTGATCCCCTGGGCCGTTACCGGCGAGATGAGGGGTTCGGTATACATCGCAGGGGTAGATACCAGGAATGTGGCCTTGCGAGAAATCGTTCGGCGGGTGGGATTGCTTTTTCAGAAGCCAGAGACCCAGTTCGTGGCCATGAGCGTGTTGGATGAGGTAGCATTTGGGCTGGAGAACTTCGCCTATGCCTATGAGGAGATGTGGAACCGAATCCGATGGGCCCTAAAAGTGGTTGGATTGTCAGGATACGAAGAGAAGCACCCCCTGGCCCTTTCCAGTGGACAGAAGCAGAGGCTTGCCCTGGCATCCATACTGGGCCTTCGGCCTGACGTGCTGGTTCTCGATGAGCCTCTTTCTAATCTGGATGGGCCAACTCAGGAAGAGGTGTTCTTGGCCATCCACAACCTCAAGGAAACACTGGGAACGGTCACGGTCATCGTGGAACACAACACCGAGGAACTGGTCAGGTTGGCGGATCGCATCGTCCTGTTGAATGACGGAAAAATCGTACGCACAAATACTCCCCAAAGATTCTTTCAAGGGGTGGAATCACTGGCAGCAAATGATGTCTGGATACCCCAGGTGACAGAACTAGGCTACAGGTTGTCAGAGAGCGGGCTGTGGGAAGAAGAATTGCCAGTGACACTGGAGGCTGCCCAGGACATGATGGGAAGTTTAGTCGCTGGGAAGAGCAAACCGATGCCCACACTTCCGGAACCTCAATTTTTAAATCAGACTCACCAGATGCCCAGAGACTCGATCATAGAAATCAGACAACTATCCTACACCTATCCTGATGGCACCGATGCTCTGTGTGATATTAATCTGATCATAAACCGGGGCGAATACGTGGCTCTCTTGGGGCAAAACGGTAGTGGCAAGACCACTTTGGCTAAACATTTTCTCGGTCTGCTGGGACCCACAAGTGGCCAGATCACGGTGGACGGAGTCAACACACGGGAGGTATCGGTGAAGGAGCTGGCCTCAAAGGTCGGGTTTGTCTTTCAGAATCCAGATCACCAGTTATTCTGCAAGACAGTGGAAGAGGAGGTGGCTTACGGCCTGAAAAACCTAGGGCTGAGCCCTGAGGAGGTGGAAAGGCGCGTGCACGAGATCCTGACCGCAGTGGAGATACTGGGCCTCCGTGGGGTGACGGTTTCCTCCCTGCATGGGGCCGCTCGGCAAAAGATCGCTCTGGCGTCGGTGCTGGCCATGGACCCGGATATTCTCATCGTGGATGAACCATCTGCTTGCCAGGAGAAAAGGCTTTCAGACCTGTTGATGCGTCTTCTCCGTGATTTGAACGCTTCCGGCAAGAGCATCATTCTCGCCAGTCACAATATGCGACTGGTGGCTGAAAATGCCACGCGGGTGGTGGTACTTGACCGGGGTCGGGTTGTCCTGGATGCCCCAACCCGTGTGGCCTTCGCCGAGGCGGAGCAGATGGAAAAGGCAGGCTTGAAACCACCGCAAATCACCCAGTTGGCTCAGCGTCTGGCGGACCGTGGTTTCCCGCTCAATGTTTCTACTGTAAGTGAAGCATTTAACTGGGTAACTCAAGCTAACAGGGAACTATTTTTGAAAGAGGTTACGTGAGCAATCAAGGAATCTCTGGGGAAAGGGCTTGTCTGCTCTTTCTCGATAGCCACAACTAAGACTAAAACTTTCTGCCGGTCATGTAGGAGAATTTCGGCATCGCTGCCGGCGCGACGGTGCTGCTTGTTTTTCACGGTAACATTGTCGGTTACGAGTCGGCTAATGCAATCATTCGTGGAAGCCCGGAATCCATGCGTACCGCCATGATGTTTGGAGAATACTTCCCCAATCCCGGTGTTCCAATACTGTGGTTTAAGGTATCTATGGGCTCGGCCATGCTTGTGGAAGGGATTGGCACGTTTATACTTGTCCTGATGATCTTTTTGTTAACAGAAGGGTGTAATGTGGGGCGGCCAAGCGAGGGATCATCCCCTATTTTTGTCGGCGGAACAGTCTCGGCCATAATCGCCATTACTGCTCCTTTGACTCAGGCAGGAATCAATCCGGCTCGTGATTTTGGCCCTCGGATCATTTCCTTCCTGCCGGCTGGGGCTCAATCGCTATCCCTGGTCCTAAGGGTGGATTCTTTTGGGTTTACATCGCTGCCCCTCTACTTGGGGGCGCTGCCGCCGCAGCTTGTTTCCGGTTTATTATCGCACCTTTGATGTCCGCCCGAACCAACATGGTCGTCTGCACCTGTGAACCCGACAACAGTGAGCGATCAAAAGGTTAAATCCACGATAGCTCATATCGGATTAATCAAATAGAAAAAACAATAATACCTTGCCAAATGCCCGGGTCCTGTTGTAGTTTTCCTTTCTAAAAACTGACCTGCAAAACTTGGAGGCTTGGATGGTGACGGGAACTCGAAGGCAACACGGATTGATTATCGTTTTTACAGGCAATGGCAAGGGAAAAACCACGACTGCTTTAGGAATGGCTCTGAGGGCTGCAGGACATGAAATGCGGGTGCTTATCTTACAATTTATGAAAAAACAAAGGGGTATTGGTGAAATAAAGGCATTGGAAAAAACCGATCTACCCATTACCATAAAGCAATTTGGGCGGCGCGTGTTTTTTAAAACAAGGACTTGTGAACCTATGGATATGCACATGGCCCACCAGGGGCTTGAAGCCTTCCGACAGGCTATGGCTAGGAAAGCCTATGACTTGATCATATTAGATGAAATAAATATAGCCATCTATTTTGGCCTGATAGAGATGAGTGAACTGATGGAAGTCGTTCAAAACAAACCTCCCGAACTCCATCTCGTTTTGACTGGACGAAATGCAAGGAAAGAGGTAATAGAGATTGCAGACCTTGTCACCGAGATGACAGAAATAAAACATCACTTTAATCAGGGGATCAATGCACAAAAGGGAATCGAATTTTAGTACTTGCCTGCGGACTACCAACAATCTAAACTACCATGGCTATCAGCTACCCATTCCTTCTTTTACAAGATCCCTTAAGCAATGCGGAAAACGCTTTAGGATTGAATCCTCAATCCTGTTCTTATGTGCTATAATACACTCACAACAAATCCCATGCCTTGGGCAGTCCGATTTTGGGCAAGAGCAATACTCATTTATCTTTTCACGAACGGGGCAATCAATACTAATCTGATCCATCGGCATAAGTCCTTTATAGAATATAAATTGGCTTTTAACAACTTCACATACTGACCTATAGGGGAAAGAGGCGTAAAACAGACTCATATCACAAAAGATCACTATGGAAAAGATTTGGATTATCGGAATTGGCCAGTTTGGAAAGCTTGCGTACCGGAGGTTGGCGAAGAGCAAAAAAGAGAGGCGCTTCGTGTTAGTCGACCCGGTCAAAGAGAATCTTGTGCAATGCGAAGGCCCGGATACAACACTGGAAGAGACGGATGGGGTAGATTTCTTGGAGCATCACCTTGACGTGGGGAGTAAACCGGACTGGATCATTCCGGCTTTACCGGTGCATCTGGCTGCTGAGTGGTTTCTTGTGCGTATGGGTCCCGAGCAACTTCGGCGCGTTTCATTGCCCTCTGATATTGACACCCTTCTCCCGAACCCCATACATGGACCTGAGGGAAATATCTACGCGAGTCATGCCGATTTCAGGTGTCCTGACGATTGTGCCGAACCCCGTGATATCTGCACGGTCACTGGAGAAAAGAGAAAGAAAAACATGTTTGAAATCCTTGGAGAAATACAGTTTGACCACTTTCAATCCTTTAACATCCGGAGCCACCAACTGGGATCGGGAATCGGCGGATATCGCGCTAATCATCTTCTTGACCTGCTGGCACAGGTAGAACAGACAAGTGGCCACCTCCTGGTAAGCACTGCATGCCGCTGCCACGGAGTGATTACAGGCCTGGAAAGGCTATAAGTGATATGGGTGAAGCCATGAACTTAACGGTAAAAAAAATCCAGATGCAAGGCTCTCGAATCTTTTCTAAAAGGAAATTGTACAAAAGGGAACCAACACCCGCTTTCAAGAAACACTCGAAAAGGTATCGCCTGATACGATCCACTCGCCCTAACCCATATACTTTATGCCTTGCTATTTTCATCTCTTTTATTCTAAAAAATCGTCCTTTCGACGATTTTCAATGCAGATTGAATCCAATAAATATGAATACTTGGTAAAAAAGTAATTAAGTGACCCCCCAAAAAGCCAGGGGTTTATTCGTTACGATTATGACTGTTTTCGTGATAACCGATTTCGCAATACCCATGGAAAAACGGATGGAGGGAGGAAAAAGATGAAAACGATTCATTTGGAACTCCTGCACGAAGGGCAACACTGAATCCCCTGTGAATACATGGCCAGGGTGGTCGAAGCAGTGGCTCCGGAGTTTGGCGATGCCATAAAGTATGAAAAATCAATCACTACTAAAATTGAAGGTGCAATACGATATAATGAGCTTTCGAAAAAACTTGGAAGACCCGCCCCGGTTCCGTCCATATTTATCGATGGTGATTTGGTATTTGATCAAACGCCTGGTCAGGAGGAACTAAGGGAGTTTCTTGAAAGATACATCTCCAATGCTGCTGGAAAGGATTGATACATTGAAACCCGATGAAAAAATTCTTCGGTATGTTTATCCTACCCAAAGCGTCTGTCCCCCGGAAATCCATTTCCAGATTCAAGGAGACGAAGTTAAAGAGGTGCGATTCGTGGGCGGGGGATGCCCGGGCAATGCCCAGTTAGTAAGCCGATTTTTGCAGGACAGACCAGTAAATGATGTATTGGAACTCATTGGAGAAATTACTTGCAGGAATGGCACGTCATGTCCGGATCAGTTGGCTAAAGCCCTGAAAGCCACTATGGATGGTAGCCTTGAGCCTGCCCGATCATTTAAGGTTTATTCAGATCCCGAGCCCAGGAAGCGCATTGGCCTGATTGGCGACCTGGGAGGACACAGTGAACTCCTGCAAGGCCTTATTGAAAATATTCATAAAGAGGAAGTAGAGATTATATACTCTCTTGGAAACATGACAGGGAATTCTGCGAACAATGAGGATCTGATCAAGCGAATTCGAAAGGAAGAAATTTTAGTCATTCAGGGAGAACTTGACTTCAGGTATGCAAATGGTCAAGAGCCTCCAGGTTTCCATGGCCTTAATCAAAAGGAAAGGGATTATCTGGTCCGTCTTCCCCAGGTCCTATCCTTCCGGTTGGGTGAAAAGAAAGGCATGGCTTTTTTTGGGAAGTATATACGTGATCTTCCTGATTTTTCTGATTTTGAGCCTTTTGCCTTAGAAATGAACATGGTCTGCGATCTGACGCAGTTTTTAAAGGACGAAACAGTGTTTCCAGCCCTGGAAGCCATGGTACCCCAGTTCAGCGCCCAGGTAATCCTCTTCAGCCAGATAAGGAGATGGGGCCGGTGGCAGATAGGGGGGATAGATTTTATTAGCATAGGGCCTGCATTGAATGATAAAGGGTTGGCCTGGGGGCTCTTGGAAAGAAACGGTGGAGAGATTGACTTTAATATCTTAAGGGTGGAATAGTTGAAGGGAGGATATTATGGCGCAAAAGGTCGTTGTGGATGTGCTTTTAACTGATTTCAATCAATGACTGGCCTGCGTCTATATGGCGGAATCGGTAAGGGTCTTACCGGAGGATATTAAAGGTCTTATTGAAGTGCAAGAATGGGACATGCGCACGCGCGAAGGGATTCAGCGTTTTAAGGAGCTTAAGGCCAAATCTCTCCCCAGTGTCGCATTGGATGAAGAACTTGTCTATGAGGCCATCATCCCCATGCAGGAGGAGCTGTGCGATGAGATCCGCCGTCGGCATCAATTAAAGAATGAGAGGAATGAATTATCAGGCAAAACTGATTGATTCTTCGCAAGAGGTTAAAATGGATAAATCGAGCAGCTTGTATCTGGAAGATGTGAATATTCAAGGATTCAAATCATTCTCAGAGCTGACGAATATGGGCTTCCAGCCCGGTATTGGGGTGATTATAGGAAATAACGGGGTTGGGAAATCGAACATACTGGATGCTATCGTTTGGGCCCTCGGTGAAGATGATCTTACCAGGCTCCGTTGTTATGAGAAAGGAGAGTTATTCTTCTCTGGCAGTAAGAATTATCCTCCCGCGTCACGAATTCGGGTCGAATTGATTTTTAAGAGGGGCAAAGAAAAGAAGGCACCGGAAGTACGACTGGTTAGAGATATGACAAAGGATGGGCAAGATGATTACTGGGTCAAAGACGAACGCCTTGAAAGAGAAGAATATCTCCAGGAGTTAATAAACTTGAAGGCTCCCCATGCCCTGAAGTCCATTATCAGGCAGGAACAGATCAACGACATGATATTATTGGACCCCTGGCAGCGTTTTCATTGGGTTGAGAGCCTTCTGTCTGCCAATGGAACAGAAGATTTAGCCCAGAGTATTCAGGGGAATATAGATCCCCTTTTCCGTGAATATCTGGATTTCTTGTTTCCATTAGGGGAAGGACAGTTGAAGGTTCTTGAGCAGAATGGTCGGAAGGGCTTAGAGATAGAGGTTGTTTTACCGGGGAACAGAAAACGCAAATCTCACCAGCTCTCAGGTGGAGAGAAATCTGTCACCAGTCTTGCCTTAAAATTGGCCATCTTCGAACAATTGGACAGTCCTTTTTACTTGCTCGATGAAGTGGAACCATCCTTGGATTACACAAATCATAAGTCCATGCAGACCCTTCTCAGGACTCTCGCTTTAAAGAAACAACTCATCATGATCACCCACTTGCGAAGCACCATACAACTTGCAAACACTGTCCACGGGGTGAGAACACGATGGGATGGCTCTTCCTTCATGAAGTTCTACTTTGTGATGGACGAGCGCCTTCTGAGACTCTACAAATGCTGCTAAACAAGAAGGCTTCTTAAACCCGTCTTCATGGAGAAACCACAATGGAGGAAAAGATCGTGTTGCGTGTTGAAGGGCTGGATTGCATTGGCTGCGAGTTAAATGTGGTCTGTGCACTTGAAAAAATTGATGGCGTCCGAAGAGTAGAAGCGAGCTTCCCGGAGAAGAAAGCCATTGTCCACTTTGACGGAAAGCTTGTGGATCCCTAGCAGATGCGCCAAGCGCTCTTCAAGATCGGCTTCGTTGGAAGCCCATTTTCTGATGATTAAAAGTGTGCTTGCGTTAAGACCTTCTGGGCAATTTTGAGTGGGGTAGTCCCAGTTAATATTGAGAGGACCTGAAAGAGCGTTTAAACACCGCGAGGGGGATTCATAATGAATAAGTACGAAGCCCTGATGGAAAAGAGTATCCATTTGGGGGCTCGCGATGCAAAACTCATTGATACTGAACAGATAATTTTTGATCCACGCTCCCATCTGAAATGCCGTTTTGGTTGCAATCGTTGGGGTAGATTCTGGACATGTCCGCCCCATATGACCCTGTCTCAAGAAAAGTTCATGGATGCATTTTCGAAATACAAAAAAGGTATTATCATCAAAACCACGGATCCAAAAGCGGGACAGGAGGTTGCTGTAGCCATTGAAAAAGAGGCAATGCTTTCCTATGGATGTCAGTTTGCCTTTGCAATGGCTCTCTGTGTTCAGTGTGAGGGATGTGCCTATCCTGAGCCCTGCCTATACCCTCATTTAGCCCGTCCGGCCATGGATGCCTATGGTATGGATATCGTAAAAACACTTGAACCCTTAGGATTTAACATAGAGTTCGACACGGAGGGAAAACTAATTCCCGTCTGGTGTTCTATGGTCCTTTTGGATTAGGATGTCTTTAAGTACTTGCCAAAAAAGTGGAAGTCTCGTCGACCCGAGGTTAATATTGTTCGAAGGCATACAGTAACGGGTATTTTTGAGAGTAATTCAGTATAAAAAACAGACTGCTGCAAGGCAGGGGAAAACCGAGGAAAGACCACGACTTTGAAGCATTTTCAAAAACAGTTCAGCATGCTTTCGATGCTCGGAGTTATAAAATCTCGATAAGTTAATTGGCAAAACAAACGAACCTATCAACTCGCCCGAGAGATTCATCAAAACGGCGGGTATATTGCGACGATGTGTGTGGGGATCCTTCCCATAGCCGATGCAGGACTTCTTAAAGGAAAAACGGCAACGACTTATCCGTACAGCCGAAACCATGACAACATAAGGAAATTAAAGGAATGGGGTGCTAATGTGGTAAATCAACACGTGGTCATGGATGATCGAATCATCTCTTGCGACGGGCCAGGATCGTCTCTTGATGTGGCGCTTTTATTGATGGAATGTCTGTTGGGTCCTGAAACAACTCAAAAGGTCCGGCACTATATGATCTACGAATAGGTATTCAACCATACCATCTTTTCCCGTTTGCCCTCCAAATACCACATCAAATTCTAAAGAATAATTTTCGCTATTTACAGAAATAACCGCATTGTTCAAATCTGCCACATTTTTATTGACAAACATGACTTGAGTAGAATACTTTATGAGCAATGGCTCATATGAGCGAACACTAATGTACGGTAATTATCAGCGTGGAAAAACTCGCAAAGATTCTTAAAGTTCTGGGTGACCCTAATCGTCTCGGTATTGTCATGTCAATCGGCAAAGATTCTTGTTCAGTGACCGAAATCATCAATGCGACCAGACTGTCACAAACACTGGTATCTTTTCATCTAAGAGCCCTGCGTAATGCTCAAATCGTCAAAACGAGAAGAAACGGCCCTTTTATTTACTACAGTCTCTCTGAGCCAACACTTATAGATAATCTTAATGAACTCTCACAGAAAATTGATTCAGTAGGAATGAGAACCTAACGAATACTTGAATAAATCAAGAATACAGAATGGGAGAAACGGAAGAGTGACATGAATGTGGTAGGGATGATGTCTGTGCCTAAAAAAAACAATTGATGGAGATTTCTCATGAATACTAACGAGATCATAGATACCCTTTGCAACATGAGTCCCGCTTTAAGGAAAGAATTACTTAACAAGTTGGTGACTTTTGTTCTGAGTGATTTGAGTGAAGCTGAAAAAAAAGAGTTGCTCCAGACAGTTCTCGCAGGTCAAAAGAAAGACCGGCAAGTTATCGAAATGGTGGAACATTGAATATCAGAATGCATGGATTCAGGTGTGAATCCGATAGAGATGAGCAAGGAAGTCCTTTCAGCCATAAGCCATTCATATGAACTTGCTACATATTCTACTCCAGAGTTAAGAGGACTCTTTAATGACTGGTTGGGCGAGATTGAACGAGAGGTTCTTGAATTTCTGAAAGAAAAAAACAGAGTGGATCCTAATGAGGTGGCTCAACAGCTAAAGCTGAAGCGTGAGAGCGTCATCTTCATCCTGAGCAAATTGGCCCGGGAAGGGAAAATTAATATGCAGGCATCAGGGACTGAGGAGTCTTAGGGTGGGGGTGAGAATTGAATTGCCTGATGCAAACTATTAAATGCTCCCCTTAGTAAGTTGAGATCCTAATTTTACTGACAATATGGAAGAAAGGAGGCTTCTTATGGCGAGTTTCGTGTTCGTTTTAAGCAAAGGAGATGTTAATGCAGCAACGAGGTGTTTCCAATTCGCCAAGATTACACACTCAAAAGGGCATTTGGTGAATCTATTCTTCATCGACGATGGTGTCTTATGGGCGGATTCTACACGTGATTTTAACGCCAAGAGTGATACTGGAGATTGCCCTAACGATTACTTCCCCTATTTGGAAGAAAATGAAGTCCCAATTGGAGTCTGACCGCCTTGTGCTAACGCTCGTCAGGTTGACGAGGCGAAATTCTTTTCCAATATGGCCCTTGACGGAGCTCCACATTTAATTGATCTCGCTGCTGAGGCGAAGGTTTTCAACTTCTAAATCTGCATCGATTTCCCATAACCTCTGATAAAGAGGGGGAAAATAAAGCGGACCCTGATCGAGTTTGGTAACAGTTTAGCGCTTTGAAAAAATCATCATAAGATTATCTCGCTTTTTGCACTATCTTAAAACAGCTAAACTGTTACCGACTTTGCTATACAGAGTTATAGGTAGTGCCCATCCATAAATGAAATAAAGGCACTATCAAGTGTCCAATTCAGAAATGAGCTATTTTTTACAAGATCAAGAAAATCAAAGGATTACGCGGAGACGTACTGTAGTACGTCGCACAAGGAATCCAGCAGATTGACGCTGAGATTGTGAAAAAGGGCCATTTCTGGATGGACACTAGGTAACTCAACAATAGTAAAGGAGAATATTGATTGGGGGCCGAGGATGAGCTAATCTCTCGGAAATGGCACTGAGCTTCAATTTGGAGGCCAAATGAAAGAGTACTGTCAAAAGGTGTTTGTAGAAATCGTTGCCAAGAAGAAGGGCTGCATGCTTTGCGACTTAGCGATAGGAATTTTGGAAGAGATTGCCCCTGAATTTGATGGAGGAATATTAGAATGGGATGTGGTGGACGTAGGCGCCCGTGAAGGACTGCGAAGGTTTGATGAATTGACTAAGCTGTGCGGCCGCAGGCCGGCAGTACCCTCTATTGTCATCAACGAAAAAATAGCATTTGATCATATCCCTGACTTTGAAGCACTGTCAGAGGCTGTTCGAGGGACTTTCAATGTTTAAAGGTAGCACTTTTCTAATAGTACTGTGGCATTAAAAAGGTTTTACTCTTTGCATGTCCTAAAAGGAGAGGTAACCATGGAACTTAAATTAGCACCTGAGGACGAAAAACGGATTGAGCAAAGTATACGGCAAAAATACACAAAGGTCGCTTCAAGTCCTGAAGGTCATTTTAATTACCCAACTGGGCGTGCAGGCCTTGAAGCATTGGCTTACGACGCAGAAAGGGTCGAAGCCTTAACCGATAATATCGTGGCCTCATACTGCGGAGTAGGAAATCCTTTCACTCTAATGCCCATTCGCGGGGGGGAGGCGGTTTTGGATATTGGGTGTGGCGCCGGTGTAGACACATTCATTGCTGCAAGCATGGTGGGGCCTGAAGGAAAGGCAGTGGGCATTGACATAATTCCAGAAATGCTCGAACGCGCCATACAGAATTTGCATGAGACGACTTTTAAGAATGTCACCTTCCAACTGACCTCTGCCGGGAATTTGCCTTTTCCAGATGAAAGCTTCGATATGGTGATATCCAACGGGGTTTTCAACCTCATCCCTGATAAAACGAGGGCCCTGGCAGAGGCGTTGAGGGTCCTGAAGCCCAGTGGATGCCTCATGATAGCCGATCAGATCCTGACAGGGCAGTTACAAGCGGATACAAAGGCAAGGATTGAAAGCTGGTTCAGGTGAGAGGGGGGAGCAATACCGGGAAAGGATTTCCTGGCAATGTTTAAACAAGCTGGCTTTGTGGATATAGAACTCGTTGCGGATACCGGTTTTAACAGTTCTCCCGTTACAAAAGGTGCATTGTTTCGTGCTACCAAGCCGGTGATTTCAATCGTTAAAGAAAAGGAAAAGGTAATGGAGGATTCACTGAGTAAATACAAAGAGTTTTTTGATCAAACCTATGCCGAAGGTACTTTAGACCGTAAGACAAAGCACCTGATCGCCTTAGGGGCCTCATTGGCGGCCGGATGCGAAGCATGAACTAAGTATTGCCTTGCAGTTGCAAGGGAATTAGGTGCATCGGATGAAGAAATAAAAGAGACAATGGCCGTCGCCATGACTATAGGGGCTACAAAGATCCAGATTCTTCAAGAAAATTCTATAGCCAGTATTTCGGTGAAGAAATCTTCTGAGGCCCAGGATGAACAAGGAGAAGCGTCTACCGCAGACCAAGAAGCCTGTACTGTCTGACCCAGTCAATCTCGCTCTGGATGAGCGATAAGGTATTCCCAGCTTTTTGGGTAAGAGTCAGGAACAGACTTGATCCTTTTACTCTTTTTTGGCTAATATTTTACCAGTGTCTCTTCGAACGGTTCTTGTGCTATATGATGCCATGGATTTCAGCCATAAAGAGATCTCGGGGATACTTGATATCAAGGTAGATAACGTAAAAGTAAGACTCCACAGGGCGCGAAAAAAAATGAAGACTATCCTTAAAGAGAAATGCACTTTTGAGAGGGGTGAAAGAAACGTACTCGTTTGTGATCCCCAGTGAAAACACAGGTTGGCAAAGTCTTTTATGCACTATTTTCAAAGCGCTAAACTGTTACAATTTTATGTTGTCTATTCACCTGAAAGCATACAAAATTCTAGAGTAAGTGTGGGAAGGTATGATCAGAAGGTGGAGGTAAAATTTATTATGGAGAATTGTCACCATGTCGAGAGGTAGCCCATTAGAGTCCTTAGCTAAAGCGATATTGATTGGTGACCGATCAGAGGCGCTACAGACGTTGGGCAGGGCGATCGAGGCAGGCTTTGGGGTTGAAGAAATCGTCGTTAAATGCGTATTAAAAGCTCATATTGATTTTGGGGAATGGTATGAACGAGACCCAGCGGGTTCGCTAAAGGCATGGGACTCTTGCTTTCTTACTTCAATAAAAGTGCTAAAAGTGTTGGAATCAAAAATAGGGGTGCCTGAAAAACCTCCCTTCTCCGTTCTGGTCGCCGCGGTAAAAGGAGAGGGTCATATCACCACGAGAGACTTAATTGC
>Ga0180009_10001017_pt1 | contig 35271 bp, 27 predicted proteins | sample OS_PC_MetaG_FD_123537 | JGI IMG/M metagenome (GOLD analysis project Ga0180009, IMG submission 123537) | Groundwater microbial communities from the Aspo Hard Rock Laboratory (HRL) deep subsurface site, Sweden - OS_PC_MetaG | ecosystem: Environmental > Aquatic > Deep subsurface > Groundwater... | reverse complement strand
ACTCAACAACAGGCCAAGGAAGTGCCTGGGTTTTAAGACGCCTTACGAGGTGTTCCGGGAACTATCCGGCATGGACGCTGAAATATTGGTGGGTTATGCACTTATTACTTGAATTCACGTTATATTATTTATGGCGAATATTTTTTTATATGATGTATTCAACAATACTTTCAAAGTTTCTGGAGCGAGGGAACGACAGGGGATGCGAATAATTACGTTCTACTTTATCAAGTTAGCTTCTTAGTTACATTATTCCGAAATAGCTTGCGGGCGCTGGCTAATACGCATCAGGCTAAGGATTTGGTCGTAAATAACTTCCCCTTTTTATGGAGGACTCGGTTGCTCGATTGGCAGGTGTTGGCGGCAGGGAAAGCCGCCGTCAAGCTTATATGGACATATTCACCCAGCACCTAAATTTCATAGCCTATTGGCTATGGTTAACTACCTTGGATAATTTAGGTGCTGGGTTTACGACGTCCTGCCGGGCGGGTGAACGCACCCTTTGTCACTCCTCGCATTTTCATTTGCCCGAGCGATTGCCAGACCATCATGATCGTTAGGATTTGGTCAAAAATAAACTCCCTGTGCATACCCCTCTCCCAGCGGGAGATAGGGCAAATTGCGGAAGTTATTTTTAATGGAACCCTTGGCCAAGGCAGAACATAGCTTGTCGGGGAGGCATAGCTCTCTAATTCGGGACATACTCGGACAACAAAGGCAATGCGCCTGTTAAAAACGCATGAATACGCTGATCGGCCGCATCTTTTGGTTCGCCATCGACAATAGGTGTAATCACTCGCACCAAGGCACCGTCTGTTCGGTTTTCCAGCAGTGCGTCGCGGAATAAATGCCATTTGACTCGATATTCATCCGCTATCACTTTGCCCCGTTCTTCAAACCAGTAATACACTAATTGACTGTTTTTACCCTTTCTGATCACCACACGATTGAATTCAAACGGCGCTTTTTTATCAACGCCTGGAAACGCGCGCCGGGTCATGTCAACGATCTGCCAGCCGCCGCCTGGCAAACAAACTGTTGGAGAATGCGGCGACGACCCCTTGCGTTGAGATTCGTAATAAGCCACATAAAAATTAACCGGCATGCCTGAAGGTTGGCTGAAATCGGCCAGAAGGTAGTCTGTAAGGTCGAGCGTCTGCAACACTTCTGCACCCAAAGTATCAGGCTTGCCTTGCCATTCGCCGATCGACCTTGGAAATTCCGAGAAAAAAGCCCGCTCAGGCTTAATTTCCGACCGGTTCGCTACAGACACCATCAGGATGGCTGTTACCGCAATGAGACCCGTGCAGGCGATTAACGGCTTGGACAGCGGACGAATTCTAATTTGCTCCTGCGTAATAGACTTCTGAGCCTCAAACGTCAGACCGAAAACTTCGCCAAACCGCCTCCGATCGTTACCCACAAAAGTCAGTGCCCACATTTCCAAAAACAAGATGGCTACACACACCATAAACACAGCGAAGCCTTCGAAATCATGTAAAAAGCCTTCCGCCTGTTCGCTGCCGAAGTACTTCACAAGAAAGCCGATCATGCCAATGCGAAAACTATTCAACAAGATGGCGATAGGAATGGTGGAAAGTATGATAACCACGCGTTTCCAGGTCTCTACGTGATAAAGATACGCACAAATTGCCCCGAAACCGAGTAAAGGATATAAATAAGTTAGGCCGCTGCAAGCTTCGATAACTTCCAACTTAAAAACCCCAAGATCGATCAAATTACCTTCTCGAAATACTGGAATCTTGCAGAAACGAATTAACTCAACCCCAAGCTTTGAAGACAAAAGCTGCAACTTCCCTGTAATTGCAGCTTCAAGAAAATAGGGTATCGGAATGGCAAACACTAAAATGGCAATTGGTGCGAACGTCAGGCGGCTACCGGCCCAACCCACCATTGCCAACGATAAGGCAAATAACACCAAGATGAAGGAGTAATGAATCAACAGGTAGATTGCACTGAGCTCACCCACCACCAGCATGACTAACGCTAGTCCGGCAACTACCAAAGCAAACCAGGTCGGTTGATATGGTTGCCTGGAGAGTTTCGGCGCCAATTGCCAAAGAAAGGTCAACGTGACCAAAGGCAAAAAATACCCGTGGTTGTACTCCTCTTCGATTTCCCAGCGGTGGAATAGATTCTCCAATCCGCCGAAATAAGCCCAAATCGTCAATAGTAATGACGTAACCAATAGCAACCATGCATTTGTTTCAAAGCGCCAAAAAATCACTTGGCCGTTAAGCACAGAAGTCGGGTTAATAGGAAACGAGGAAAAATCAGTGCTATCCGGGGTCCGGCTCATTTCATTATTTATTGGAATGGACATCGTAATATCAATTGATTAAATTAAACACCGGTTTCGGCGAATCCGCAGGGTTCGCTGCTCAAGCGAGTCCCGCATCAAATCAATTAAGCAAAACAGATGCCATATAAGCAATTAATAATTCAGTTAGCCAGTTATTAGCGTGTCTGCGCCCAAATTTAAGCCCGCTCCGGCGTATCGATCCGCGGAGTGGTTCAGGCTCTATTCCCGCGCGGCGCTCGGGAACGATGAGCTACAAAATATCGTCATTCCAGCATGGCATGTCGGAATCCCTGCTCTAAGGGTGGAGTAAAACCGGCCATCCATAGCACTAGCACTGGATGCCCAGTTCCCTGCGGGCATAATGGCCTGGGGCTAAAATTAAAGAGGCAGAAAATTACCAACAGCCATGCAGCCCAAAAGCACAACATCTTAAAAAAATACGGCAAATGCCACGCTATGAGTGATATGACACACCCCAAAACACACAGCTCAGATGAAATAGCCGATGTTTAAGGTAATCGCTGAAACCATGACGTTGCTGCTGGCGAGACAAACTCCTCGCAAATGCCAAAACCCGGCTTGGGGTTGACATAAGCAACCCAATAGAATCAGCATGCCGACTTTTGTGTCTTTTTGCCCCTATTTTGTCAGCTTGCATCAAATGCCCGTCGTTCCGCGGATTGCCGCAATCCGGATGCAGAAAAATGATAAGGCTTACCGTCTATCGCAGTGGATATTCCTTTTCTCGAGCGCATGAAAGTAGTATTTAAATCTGACAAGGTAGCGCTCAGCAATAAAGCTATTTCGACAATCTTTTGATTGGTTGCATATTAATTCTTAGCGCAAATAACTTGGTTTTCGGCAATTTGGTTTACTACTTTTGCCGATGCTGTCTTTTGGCATTACTCTTGCTGTCATTATAATGATAATCAAAGACATTAAGCGCATTCGTTAGATAGCCGCCATAATCAGGCTAGAAAATTCGTTACTTTTCCGCATTATTTGAGGGGCGGCATTTATGACAGGAAAGAAACCTCTACTCACTTTAACTTTAGCACTAGCCATTTCCGGTAATGCTAATGCCACTATGTTGGGTGTAGTACAAACATACCCCGACATCACTCTGAACCAGAACTATCTGATTTACGACAATAACGCCATCGACAACACAACCGGCTTGTTGAAACTGATTTCTTTCGGTTCCACCCTAAACGAGGGGCCGGATAGCGGTAATTCGACACTGACTCAATCCTATAGCGGTCCCGGCGACAGCGCCCCTAATCTAATGTTCACAATCGCCATCGATCGAACTAATGGCAACTGGGTCAGCAGTGAAAACCCGGTTGCAAACAAGGTGAGCATTGGTTTCGGTAACTCGGTTATTCTTAACGACCCAAGTAACACTCCTGGCTTCAGCTGGCAAGGCGATATTAACGCCTTCGGTTGGAATACTAACGGCACTTTCTTCGACGCCACATGGACCATGAGCAGCGACAATTATGTAGACATGCCAGCCAGCTTGGCGCAGTTTACCGATGGCGTTTTGACCGATGCCATGGCTGCCTACATGGGCGGCATTAAGATCTCCAACAGCGCAGGATTCGGCGCTAGCAATGGCTTTGCCGCTTATCAGACAGATTGGGTGTTTGGCGCTAATGCAAATAGCCTTGGTATTCAAGCTTTATTAGCTCCCTTCTTGACGGAGCTATCGGCCAGCGCTTGCAGCCCCAGCACCCAAACAGGGTGCACAAACTATATCCATTCCACAGTTACCAGTGACTTGTTCGTCCCTGTCCCCGTTCCAGCTGCCCTATGGTTATGGGCCGGCGCGCTGGCATTAGTTGCACCCTTTGTTAAGCAAATAAAAGGCAGTACTCTTGCTAGGGAGAATATGACATGACATTACAACGTCTTATAGCACTTTTAACTATAACAGCCGGCATCGGTCTAGCGCCAAATTCGGCAAGCGCAACGTTAATAGGCCTTTCGCCCTTCCTGCCCACTATCGATTTCAGCGGCTCCGGAAATATCAACTATGAGGCTAGCAGAGGTATCGTCAGCGTCACTGCCGTGCCGAGCATATTATTTTCCGTTGATCCATTTATATCCATCGAAATTCAAAATGCTGTCGATAACGCACCTAAGTCACTCTTAATTCAGTTTCAGGTTGATAACAGCGGCAACTTAATATCAAGTAGCTCCAGCGTGCCTGACTTGATTTTAATCGGCTCAGTGGATACAGATGGCGATAATCTTGTCGACCATAGCGGCACCTTGTTGTCTGCCAAAGTAACTCAATTTGGTTTTCTTGATAGCGCTAACGGCGACGATCGATTCGATTTGCGCCTGGATTCGATCGGCGGCTCGTTAGCATATTTATATAGCGATCATAACCTGGCATCGTTAGTGATTAGCGAGATTAGCAGCTCATACACTAATACTTTCAATGGCAGCTTTGATGTGGACTGGCAAGGCCAAGCCAAAGGTGTTATCGGACTCATTCCAATCGAATCAGTCTCGCCGGTACCTGTTACACCTTCGTTCTGGCTATGGGCTGGAGCGTTAGCCTCTTTTTTCCCTGGCGTAAAATTCGTAAAACATAGAAGCAATAATTTTCCTGATTAAAGGTGAAAAAATGTCATTTCGGCAGGGATTGTAAGAAATCCAGGCTGTATGGATAGTTTGAAGCTTACCTTCCATGGGTACTGGAGCCTATCATGCTTCAAGTTTTTTAGCGTTTTTGCTTTACGCAGCTAGATTTTGCATTAGAAATGTTAATCCATGTTTGACGTCTGAGCTAAAAAAATTCATAAATCATTGCTTTATTTATTCATAAATGTAAATATTCGGCCAACCCCTAAGCAAGTCAATCAATCGGCTAGCCGATCCCGGAAGCACCTGTCCAAGGGGAAAACCCATAACTCCTTGATAGGAACATTTTGTTTGCCGGCGGGTCCGAGTTTACCACGGCCTTGCGTCTGTCCTAAATAATGCCAATTAGCGGCGCGGTAACAGGTGCCTTGAAAGCGGTCATTTTCGACAAGGGTTTCCAGGAGGACCGGTCGATAGCCATACACGGACTGCCAGTGGTCGGGCATTATCCGGGCGATTTGCCCCAGGATCATGGACGCGAGATTGCGCGATTGAACCCAAGGCAAGATCAAAAAGCGGGCATTGTTGAGAATCAAGTGCAGCCGACGCTGGCGCTGAGCGTGATCCCAGCCGATGAAGCGGTCGCGCTGAAGCCGAGCGCGTCAATCGGCTGCTGCGCCGAGTAGATCAGGTAGCGCAATTGTGCGCCGGGTAGCGGTTTGTGACTGAGGTAATGATAGCAATCGATGAATTCATGCCACAGTCGGGAGCCGGCTTTCTGTTCGTCCCGAACCCAGTGCAAAAGCGCTAATGCTCTGGCAGGCGCCAGGATCGGGTTGCCCGGCACACTCCGCTCTCTAGCTATAGAGCCTGTAATTAAGTTACATTCGAAGCGTATCTTCCAGTCTGAAAAAAGAGCAAATACGTTCTGTATAGTGCTTCAGAGGTTCCAATGCCATAGTAATCCGTTCTTTTAAATCAGATTTATTTTTATCGGTCGCTTCCCCCGAACGGTTATTTTTAATTTCATTCCAAACTTGTTCATCCGGATTGAATTCAGGTGAGCGTTTGGGTAGGAAATAAATCCTTAATTGGGTCCTATGTTCATTGACATATTGGTGAATCGGTTTCGGTTTGGCGTGGTGTAATGTGGCGTGATCCAAAAAAAGGATTAAAGGGCGTCCACGGTTTATAACCAGTTCCTCGAGAAACTCAATATAGTGTTCCCTGTTAAAGGCTGAGAATATATATTATAGCCGCACCGTTGCACGCAGACTTTTAACACCGGTGTTGTTCCACGCATGCTCCAGGCGCGACCATGCCGGGTTGTCACAGTACGCATCAAGCTATAAAAATTGCCCATGCAATTTGGTGGGCGAGAACGTATGTTTGTTGCGACATGATCGGTTTTTGAAAGCCTTTGTCGCGCGGCAGTTCGACACGCTGATGCGTAAGCTGTTAGATGATCTACGTCGGATGTTTAAAGCCAAGCGAAAGTGGCGCACGACTCGGCAATTGATTGCTCACAAGTGTGTATAGTACTTGGACAGCTTCTCAGTCTCGTCGGAGGAGCTCGATAGCGATTTTGCAGCGGGGAGCTGCGCTTAGCTTGATGCGTATGGGTTGTCACCCCACGCCAGATTCATCTTCAAAGACAATGTCCGCCCCAATTTTTTGGCAAGCCGCTATATCTTTAGGAATTTCTCATTCAGAAATACGCGATTTCCTGTTCATTTCGTTTCTCATCCTGATATTCAGGCCGCTGGAAAGTCAGCCACAATGCCTTAAAATGTTTCACTGAAAGTCATCCCGTGTTCTTGCTCTATTAATTCGACTAATATCGGGTATTTCCAAAGGTCGGTGCCATAGCCAAATATGGTCGGCATTGCTTCCAAAGTGACCTTTTTCAGACAGTCATCAATTGCTTGAATGATGATGGGTTCCGAGCCAAGATGTATTTTGCTTTCTAATGCCAAAAAGCCGCCTTGATCATATTGTATAACCAAAGATAAATACAGGTGTGATGGACGTTATAAGTCTTCGCTATCTGTTCTGGACTTTGGCCTTTTGTATACGGATGGCATTGACCGCCATTACCTGTATAAAATATATGACTTCATCGGGTATTTTTCTGCCATCTGACAACCAATTTAAGTTCATAATGCCCGCTATTAATGTTGTAGTTGCTAGCACTTATTCACTATGATAAGGCATTTAAAACTTAGCTCAGTATGGAGTTTTATTAGCTACTAGTTCTATACCGCCAGGCGGAATGACGCGGTATGTCTTTAAGTTGGCTTGGCACTAATCCCGGTCCCACATGACATTGCAATTGCCTTTTGCGGCGGCGGTAAGTAGTTCGATCAGCGGCAATGCCCGGTGAGCCAAAGGAACAGGTTTTTCTTTCCAGTCCTTTTGCCCGGCGTCTGTCTCATCGTCTGAATTTACCGACGACTCCGCCTTCTGCTTTTCAAGGGCGCTTTGCAATCGCTCCAGTGCTATCGGAACATCTTCCGCCAAAATAGCGCCCGGCACGTTGCCGCGTTTTCCCATCATTTTCAGCAAGGTTTGCGCAATATCGCCGAAATAGGTGGTGTTGGGGTATACATCACAACTGAATGTTACTAACATTTGACTTTACTGAAACTCATTGGATTTTATGATTCAACTTCATGGCCCTATTGTAGCGTTGTTGACACCGTTTGATGCAAGCGGAAAAATCGAATGGCAAGCCTTCAAAGCTTACTTATCGTCTTTGTACTCCTGGGGAGTGCGGACGGTCATTGCCAATGGCACGACCGGAGAATTCCCGTCGATGACGATAAATGAGCGACGGCAGGTTGTCGAATTCGTTAGGGAAAATTTCGCGGGGACTATTATCAACAATGTCAGCGGGACTTGTGTCGGCGATGTTCGCAAGTTGATTGCAGGAACGAAAGACTGCGCGGACTGCATACTGTTATTGCCGCCTTATTATTATTCCGCCTGTCGGGACGAAGGGCTCTCTCGTTTTTTTATCGACACGCTGTCCGGCGCGACTTTGCCGGCGATGCTTTATCATTTTCCCCAACATACCGGTAATCATCTCGGTATCGATCTGGTGACCAAGCTATTTGATCAGGGGCTTTCGATAGTCGGCATTAAGGATTCGAGCGGCGATATAGACAATGCCCAGCTATACCAGTCGAATTTTCCTGAATGTGCTGTATTTTTGGGAAATGACGCAAAAGTTTTCGAGGCCTTGCAAAAAGGCTTATCCGGTTCGGTCACGGGGGCGGCGAATCCGATGCCTGAATTGTTGATCGCGATGCAAACGGAATACCGATTATCCGCCAGCAAGGCGCAATCGATGCAGCATTGTCTCGATGTTTGGAACCGGTTTCGGAATGCCAGCGGTTATTTTGAAATTCCTTTGGTCAAAGCGGCCATGGGGGCTCGAATCGATAGTTTTCCGGTGCATGTTCGCCCACCGTTGACTCCAGTTCCAGTTGAAGAGCTTGATCGAGTTCGAAAAGCCGTTTGCAACTGTTTGAACGATTTTAGACTATTAAATTAAAGCGTTAGGCTGGGCATTATTTGGTGATTCGGCCCGATATACCAGCTTAATTGTAAGTATTCAGGTCCTCACGACTGTTTTTCAAACTCCGGTTTGTGAAGCCCTTCATGTAAGCTTTTGCTTTCCGGTTTCGAGAAGCTGGAGCTTCTCGAACTGCATTCCCAAGCAAAGAGCTTGGGATCGAGCGAAAACGAACGTTAGTTGCAGGTGCCGAATTGTCTGTCGGCACCTGCCAATCGAGTTACCGAACCTGCTTACCTTGCATTAAAAATAGGGAAGTTATTTATTACTAAATCTTAAGTTTAACGAAAAACTGATCGAATCACCGTATTTCGGCAGCCAAGGCTTTCTCTCTTCGCTTCTCCAAATTCTGCAGCACCAGACTGTAAAGCACCGGAAACACCAGTAGCGTCAATACCAGAACCGTCAGCATGCCGCCTAGCGTAGGTACGACAATGCGTTGGGTTACATCGGCGCCGGCGCCGGTCGCCACCATGAACGGAATTAAACTTAGCATCGTCGTGAACGCGGTGATCGCGACCGGGCGTACACGTAGCGCCGTGGCCGCTTCGACCGCCTCCCTAATTTCCGCCGCCGTCAACGGCGCCTGTTTTTGTCCGCGCAGTTTGGCTATTTCGATATCGATGAAATTCAACACCATCACCCCGGTTTCGGCTGCCGTGCCGGCCAGCGCGATAAAACCGACATAGACGGCCACCGAGAGGTTGAAGTCGTACCAATAGACCATCCAAATGCTGCCGATCAAGCCGAACGGAATCGTCAACATCACGATAATCGGTTCGACGAAATTCTTGAACGAAAAATACAGCAACAATAGAATCAGCGACAACGTCAATGGAATCACGATACGCAGCCGTTCGGCGGCTCTTTCCATATATTCGAACTGGCCCGACCAACTGACGGTATAGCCTTGAGGAATTTCAACCCGTTGTGCCAGCATCTTCTTGGCCTGCTCGACATAACCGCCGATGTTGGATGTCTTGATATCGACATAGATCCAGGTGTTGGGCCGGGCGTCTTCGCTTTTGATGCCGGGCGGGCCTCGGTTCAATTCAATGGCGGCAACCTGTGCCAACGGGATTTGCGTGCCTTGCGGCGTCGGTATCAGGACGCGTTTGAGGTTTTCCTGATTGTCGCGCAATTCACGCGGATAACGAAGATTGACCGGATAGCGCTCCAAACCTTCGACAGTTTGCGTGATATTTTCTCCGCCGATCGCGCTTTGTATGACATCCTGTATGTCGCCGACAGTCAGGCCGTATCTCGCTGCTTCGCTGCGGTCGATGATGAAATCCAGATAATAACCGCCCACCGCACGATCGCCCATTGCCGACAGGGTGTCCGGAAGGGTTTTCAATTCTTGTTCGATACGTTCGGTGATGGACTGTAAAACGGTCAGGTCGGGGCCGGATACTTTGATGCCGACCGGGGTTTTGATGCCGGTCGATAACATATCGATACGGTTTCTGATCGGCATGGTCCAAGCGTTGGCCATGCCGGGAAAGCGGATCGCCCGGTCCATTTCGGCGACGAGTTCTTGTTGGAGCTTGCCAGGATCAGGCCATTCCGCTCGCGGCTTTAGATGCACGATAGTTTCGATCATCGACAGTGGGGCCATGTCAGTCGCGGTTTCGGCGCGGCCGACCTTGCCGAAGACATGATGCACCTCGGGAAAGGTTTTCAGGATTTTATCGGTTTGTTGTAGCAGTTCCTTGGCTTTGGTGATCGAAATACCCGGAAACGTGGTCGGCATGTACAGAATATCTCCTTCATCCAGCGGCGGCATGAATTCGCTGCCAAGTCGAGACAACGGGTACATCGTGCTTGCCAGCATCAGTAATGCGATGAGTAAACTGACACAGCGATAGCGCATCGCCCATTTCAAGACCGGCGAGTGGAGGAAATGCAGAAAACGGTTGGCCGGGTTCTTGTGCTCGGGAATGACTATTCCGTGAATACAATAACCCATCAAGACCGGCACGGCCGTAATCGTCAATAGCGCCGCGGCTGCCATCGCGTAAGTTGCAGTGAAGGCGAGGGGACTGAACATTCGACCTTCCTGCGCCTGCATCACGAAAATGGGCAGGAACGACACGGTGATGACCAGCAATGAAAAAAACAGCGACGGCCCGACTTCCTTCGATGCGGCGGTAATGGCCTGCCAGCGCTCTTGCGGCGTCAGTTCGGCCTGTTTTTTTTCGGCGGCTTCGGCCAGATGCTTATGGGCGTTTTCGATCATCACGATGCCGCCGTCGACCATGTCGCCGATCACGATGGCGATGCCGCCCAGCGACATGATGTTGGCGTTCAGCCCTTGCAGTTTCATGACGATGAAGGCCATCAGCACGGCCAGCGGCAGGGTGATTACGATCACCAGCGACGAACGCAGATGCAGCAGAAACAAGCCGACCAGCACGCAGACGATGATGAGCTCCTCGGACAAGGCCTTATATAACGTATCGACCGCGCGTTCGATCAAGTCGCCCCGGTCGTAAACCGAGACGATTTCGACGCCTTCGGGAAGGCTTTGTTCGAGTTCTTTCAGTTTTTCCCGCACGCCGAGAATCGTCGCCCGGGCGTTTTCGCCGTAACGCATGATCACGACGCCGCCGACGACTTCGCCTTCGCCGTTCAACTCGGCGATGCCCCGGCGCAATTCGGGGCCGATCTGTACATGCGCCACGTCTTGTATGCGGATCGGCGTGCCGTTATTGTCGACTCCGAGCGGAATCGTCTTAATGTCTTCCAGGGAACTGATATAGCCCGGCGCGCGCACCATGTATTCGGTTTCGGCCTTTTCCAGCAAGCGGCCGCCGATGTCGTTATTACTGCGCTTGACGGCCTGTTTGACTTGCGCCAACGAAATTCCGTAGGCGGCCAGTGCATTCGGATCGATTTCGATCTGATATTGCTTGACGAAGCCGCCGATCGACGCGACTTCGGCAACGCCCGGCACAGTTTGCAGCGGATAACGCAAATACCAGTCCTGTATCGAGCGCAATTGCGCCAAATCGTGCCGTCCGGTTCTATCCACCAAGGTATATTGATAGACCCAGCCGACTCCGGTCGCATCGGGTCCCAGCGACGGATTGACGCCTTGAGGCAAACGGTCGCGAATGTAATTCAAATATTCCAGAACGCGCGAGCGGGCCCAATAGATATCGGTACCGTCCTCGAAAATGACATAGATGATCGATAATCCGAAATCGGAACTGCCCCTGACGACTTTGGCCTTGGGTACGGCCAACATCGCCGTGGTCAATGGATAAGTGATCTGGGTTTCGACGACTTGCGGCGCCTGTCCCGGATATTCGGTGAATACGATGACTTGCACGTCGGATAAGTCAGGGATCGCGTCGAGCGAGATGGTCTTGAACGACCAAAATCCGGTCACGGCCAGAAGCGCCACCGCCAGTAAAACCAGAAAGCGGTTGTTCAAGGCGCTGCCAATGATCGCTTCAATCATGCTTGTGCCCCTCCGCATCGTGAAGCGTCGGTATCGATTCGGCTTGAGGCTGCGTCGGTGCTTCCAGCATTTTCGCCGTCGCTTCGCGCAGTTTCGATTCGGAGTCGATTAGGAATTGAGCCGAGACAACAATCTCTTCGCCTTCGTCGAGACCGTCGAGAATCGCCACTTGTCCATCCGAGTCCAAACCCAGTTTGACCCGGCGGGGTTCGAATTTGCCGGGCTCCCGGACCACGAACACTTGGTTGCGCGTGCCGGAGCGGATGATTGCTTCGCTAGGTATGCTTAGCGTTTCAAATTGTTTTTGCGTCAATATTTTCACGTCGGCGAACATGTCCGGCTTCAATAAGCCTTCGGCGTTATCGAGAACCATGCGGATTCGGGTAGTGCGAGTTCGTTTTTCGGCATAGGGATAGATGAATTCGACACGGCTTTCGAAAACTCGTCCCGGAACACCGACTAATCGGATTTCCGCTCGATCACCCGGCCTAATCCAAGGTAACTCGTATTCATATACATCGGCATAAACCCAGACATTGGCGATATTGGCTATCGTGAAGATTTCTGTATCCGGCGTGACATATTGGCCTTCGCGGGCGCCGATTTGTATCACGATGCCGTCGGTCGGCGCATGAATATGCAGGCTTTTTGTGATACGTTGCCTATCGGACAATTCGTTGAGTTGGTGAGCCGGGACATCGAGTAATTGCAGACGTTTTCTTGAGCTTGCCAGTAGTTCTTCCGCGCCCTGGCGGATGCTTTCGAACGGGCTGTCGATAAGGATTTTCTGATTTTGCAGCGCTAGAATATATTCCTGCTGAGCCGCAACAAGTTGCGGCGAATAAATACTCAACAGGTCGGTATCCTTTTCGACCCATTGACCTGTTTTATCCACATGAAGCGACTCAATCCAGCCGGCAGTTTTCGGATGCAGGCGGACGATGCGCTCTTCGTCGTAATCGACCCGGCCGACCGCACGCACGTTTCGGGACAGTGTAGTCCGAGTAGCCCTGGCAGTCCGTACACCAATGTTTTGTACCGTCACAGGATCAATTCTAACCGTTCCGGGCTCGGAGGCGGTTTGTTCGTCCGCGTAAACCGGAATGTAATCCATGCCCATCGAGTCTTTGGCCGCAACCGGCGAAGTAATCTCAGGGTTCATTGGGTGGCGATAAAACAATGGCTGACGGTCTTCCGACTTTTTATCGTCGAGTCGATGTTCGGGTAAGTGTGCTTCAATGGATAGACTGTCGATACGGCTCGCTAACCAATAGCCTGCGCCGAGGCCCAAAGCGAGCATCGATAAGCCCGTGATCAATAAGCGTCTACTCATGAATGTCTTCTTTGCCTGTCGCGGCGACAAGCTTCGCCAAGGCTTGGTTGGCTTCGGCGAAGGCCTGCCAATATTGCGCTTCATAGTCGTAGACCGTAATTTGGCTGCGTATTAGATTCAGAAAGTCGACTTTATTGACCTGATATCCGGCCAGCATCGAGGCGACTGTTTGCTGGGCTTGAGGAATGATGCCTGTTTCATACAATAGCACTTGTTCCTTGGCTCGCCGGTAGTCGTTGCCGGCTTGTGATATTTGTTTGCGGACGCCGTTCCATTTGTCTTGCAGCGCGTATCGTTCACGCATCAGCTCGCTCCTAGACTGGCTTACGCCCTGGGCCTGTTTTTGCGCGTAAAATATCGGCACATTCATGCTGATACCGAAGCTGAGCAAATCCGAGCGCCGGGTGCCGTCGGGCGTATTATCGCGAGCGCCGTAAGCGGCATTGACATTAAAATCCGGTAATATCTCTTTTTTGGCCAAGTCTAGCTTGGATCTTGCCGCGTTGATCCTTTCCCGTTCGCTTGCCAATAAGGGTCTGTTGGTTTCGGCCAATTGATAAAGCACTGGATCGTCATAAATGTCGGGCAATTGTAACGGTACTTTTGTAGGCAGTTGCACGGCGTCATTGCTTGGCCGGTCCAGTAGGGCATTCAAACTTGCAGAGGCATTGGCGCGCATGCCGTTGATCTTGATTTTCCGGTCCAATAATTTCGACAATTCGAGTTGCGCCAGCAAGACGTCTTGCTGTAAACCCTCGCCAACTTCGTATTTAGTTCCGGCAATATCGACTAATTGCTGCAACAGTATTCGATTGTTATCGGTGATTTCTAGTAAGCGGTCCAAATAAAACAGTTGCCACCAGACAGTTTTGACGTCGCTCAGCAGACTCAAGCGCCATTCATCTTCGTTGTAGACAGCGGCTTGTGCTTCATAAGTTGCCGCTTGTTCGCGTAAGGCCAGTTTTCCCGGAAACGGAATGGCCTGAGAAATACCGAATCCGATTTGCGCCATTGGTTCTTTCCGGGTATCGAAATGATCGACCGGCAAGTTCATGACATTGAAGCCGATGACAGGATCGGGCAGCGCACCGGCTTGCGAAGGAACTGCCGCTAATGCCTCTGCGGCAGCCTTGATTCGGGCCAGATTGGGATTGTTTTGAAGGGCCGTGACAAGCGCCGCTTCGAGCGTCAAATTGTTTTCTGCTTTTGCAAGGCAAGATACCGGGACTAAAGCAATAGCAATGCAAATTATTATTATGAATTTTCGGGTTGGCATCAGAAGCTCTTATGTCCTTTAAAAAGCGGTAGGTGGTTCATAATGAGAGTTGAGGAGCATGGTAAAAGTCCGGTTTAATTGATGGATCTAGCATTCATACTGCGCTTCGCGTTTTAATCCTTCTTGAAAGGTAATGCAAAACGGCAATTATTAGGCGATTTCCATCCTTAATTTATCGTAACGCTGCCTTTTGGGGTTGTCAGCCGTTTTATAAAAATGGCTGCATGGCTTGAAGGCTTTAGTGTAGCGAACCTTCAAATTTATTTTTAATTATGGGTATATAATGCCAAAACTTATAAAATAAAAAGGATATATCTATGCCATTGGATATTTTGTTAACAATCGTAGCGACGACCGTCATTCAGTCGATTTTTGGCGTTGGCGTTTTATTGTTTGGAACGCCCTTGTTATTGTTGTTGGGCTATCAGTTCATCAATGCACTTGAGATTTTGTTGCCGATCTCAATCGCCATCAACTTGTTGCAGTTGATTAAACATCATTATTTTATAGATATCAACTTTGTTAAGAATGTACTTAAATACAGCATACCATTCATTGTGGTATTTTTATTTATCGTAACTAGCGTTCGGATCAATATCGGTGCATTGATTGGGGTATTTTTAATTTTCGTTGCACTTAAGGATGCGGTCGGCGCCGTCAATAAAATAATTAAAAAACTGGTCAGTTACGAAAGAACTTATTTAATTTCAATGGGCATCGTGCATGGCTTGACTAATTTAGGCGGTTCTCTATTGACTGCTATGGTACATAGCAAACAGTATGAAAAAAATCCGACTCGGTCGACTGTTGCGGTTTGTTATGGCATGTTCGCAGTATTTCAGATTTTGACGTTATTTTTTGTTAAACATCAGTATGTGATTTCTTATGCCGATAATGTGTCGTTGTTGCAAATTGCCGTGGTTGTATTTTTGTTGACTGAGGAAATGCTTTATAAGAACATCGATAACGAAAAATACGCTAAAATCTTCGCGGCATTTTTGGGAATTTCGGGCGCTGTATTGATTTGGAAATCTTTGTAGTCTTGTTGTCAGATTAAGTCTGTGAGTACAGAACAAATAGCCTGTTATAACTTTCGCACTTCAAATTTCGGCAGTGCCTAAGGAGGTACCGGGGTGCTCGGTATAGAACCTAATGGATGTATTCACTCGGCACCTAAATTTCATAGCCCATTAGGCTATGCTTAACCATCTGGGATAATTTAGGTGCTTGGGTTCACGGCGTTCTTTGACGAGCCCTCGGTGCCGAATTTTGATCTACGATGGATATAAGTGTCACGGTCTACCATATTACATAACAACTAAAAGGGGGCATAATGAATCAACAGCTTAAGGCGATTTTAAATAATTTTTTGATCGGAATTTTCGCGGTTATTCCGATTGTGGTCATTTTACAGATCGTCATATTCGTAAAAGATCGGGTGTCCGACCTCTTTAGAATGGTATATGGTTATGCCGATAATTACTTGTATACATTGATGGTATTTGCGGTTAGTTTTTTAATTTTATCGATGATCGGGCACAAAATCGTCAAGGAAGGTAAGTTTTGGGCTATCGCGGCGTTCGATTTTATTATCGATAGAATTCCGTTGTTAAATAGCATTTATCGGGTAACTAAGAAAATCATTAATATGTTTTCCTCGCATGAGCGTAAGGAAGCGCGCGAGGTAGTTTATATTGAATACCCTAAAGAAGGGCTTTGGGTTCCAGCTTATGTGACCAACAAGCGAGACGATCAATATGTGTTGTTTGTGCCGACATCGCCGAACCCGACATCTGGTTTTACGGTGATTGTGCATCAATCCAGAGTCATAAAGTCCGAAATGAATATTGAGCAAGCGACTAGCTTTATCGTAAGTGTCGGGGTTGATTTCGATAAAATGGATGAGATGAAAAAACTTTCCTAATTGTAAGAATGGTTTTAACCGAGGGAAATGCTTCATGGCTCCTTCATGGTATATGCTATCGGAGTCAGTATTTACGGCCCTCGACTTCGAGTTTCCAAGCTAACGGCTCGCCGGCTTTAAGTGGTGTGATATTAATTTCTCCATGCCCATAAAATTCAGGTACGAGCCAAGGTTCTTTAATCAGTGTAACCGAACGAGTATTTCTGGGTAATCGGTAAAAATCGGCGCCGAAAAAACTCGCAAACCCTTCCAGTTTTTCTAAAGCGTCGGCCCTATCAAAGGCTTCGGCATAAAGCTCTATCGCTGCATGAGCGCTGAAACAGCCGGCGCAACCGCAGGCATTTTCTTTTGAGCCGGTTAGGTGTGGAGCGCTGTCGGTGCCCAAAAAGAATTTTGGGTTGCCGCTGGTTGCGGCAGCGACCAGTGCCTGGCGGTGCTGTTCTCGTTTCAAGATCGGTAGGCAATAGTAATGGGGTTTTATGCCGCCGACTAACATCGCATTGCGATTGTAAAGCAAATGCTGCGGCGTAATGGTTGCCGCAATCGTATTCGGTGCCGATTTTACGAATTCGACCGCATCACTTGTGGTGACGTGTTCGAGTACGATGCGTAAATTAGGAAATTGGCGAGTAATATCGTTGAGCGTGCGCTCGATAAATACGCGTTCCCGGTCGAATATATCGCAGTCCTGATCGACGACTTCGCCGTGAATCAGCAGCGGTATGTCGAATTGTTGCATCGTCTCGAAAATCGGATAAATCGTCTTCGGGTCGGCAACTCCGGCGTCGGAGTTAGTAGTCGCACCGGCCGGGTATAGTTTAAACGCATAGATGTGTTCGCATTCGGCGGCTTCTTTGACGTCTTGGCTGGTGGTTGAACCGGTCAGGTAAAGCGTCATCAACGGCGTGAAATAAGACCCCGAGGGGAGGGCGGACAAGATTTCATTGCGATACTGCAAGGCCTGTCGGGCCGTCGTCACCGGAGGCTTTAAGTTGGGCATGATGATGGCTCTTGCAAAGCGTTTAGCGGTATGCGGCAGTACGGTTTTGAGTATCTCGCCGTTTCTGATATGCAAATGCCAATCGTCGGGCTGGGTAATGGTGAGTTTATTCATTATAATGCGCGTATTTTTATAAACGATGATTTTACCTTAAGGGCTTGAAAAATTAAATCGTGCCCTTATTTTGGGAATTATTTCTTGTTACGGAGTCGAAAATGCCTATTTACGAATATCAATGTCAAGCCTGCGGTCATGAGCATGAGGCTTTGCAAAAAATGAGTGATCCTGTTTTGGTTCATTGTCCTGCCTGCAGTCGTCCCGAGTTGATGAAAAAAATTTCCGCGGCCGGTTTTAGATTAAAGGGCGGTGGTTGGTATGAAACCGATTTTAAAAGCGGCAATAAGAAAAATGTCGCCGGCGAGACTTCTGCGCCTGCGTCGTGTTCTTCAACTGACGGCGGATGCTCCAGCGGTGCTTGTTCTGCCCAATAACGGCGGCTTGCATAACAGGGTGTAAGTAAGTAACATCGGCGAATTTTTTGGATTAACACGAGAAGAGTTATGCGTAGCCACAAGTGTGGAGAATTGAATACCCAACATTTAGGACAATCGGTTGCTTTATGCGGCTGGGTGCATCGTCGCCGGGATCATGGCGGCGTTATATTTATCGATCTGAGAGATCGTGCTGGCTTGGTGCAAGTAGTATTCGATCCCGATGCGCCGGAGTCGTTTTCAATAGCCGAGAGCGTGCGTAGCGAATATGTATTACGTATCGAAGGTATTGTTAGAAACCGTCCTGAGGGTACGCATAATTCGAATATGGCAACCGGTGAGATTGAGGTGCTGGGTAAAAGCATCGAAGTCTTGAATGAATCCGAAACGCCGCCGTTTCCAATTGAAAGCGAGATCGAAGTCAATGAGGAAATGCGTCTGCGTTTTCGTTATATTGATCTTCGCCGCACCGAGATGCAGCATAAAATGAAGGTGCGCCGCGATGTGACGCGCAATTTGCGTCAGTTTCTCGATGATAAGGAGTTTTTCGAAATCGAAACGCCTTATTTAACTAAAGCAACGCCGGAAGGTGCGAGGGATTACATCGTTCCGAGCCGCACGCATCCAAACGCCTTTTTTGCCTTACCGCAATCGCCGCAACTCTATAAGCAGTTGCTGATGGTTGCCGGCATGGAGCGCTATTACCAGGTGGTACGGTGTTTCCGAGACGAAGACTTGCGCGCCGACCGACAGCCGGAGTTCACGCAGCTCGATATCGAGACTTCGTTCATGAACGAACATGAAATTATGGCGATTATGGAACAGATGATTCGCCGTTTGTTCAAGGATATCATCAATGTTGATTTGGCCGATCCGTTTCCGGTTATGAGTTATAGCGAGGCGATGCGTCGATTCGGCTCCGATCGCCCGGATCTGCGTATACCTCTGGAGTTAGTCGATATTGCCGAAGAAATGCGTGAAGTCGATTTCAAAGTGTTTTCAGGGCCTGCCAACGATCCTCATGGGCGTGTCGTTGCGATGCGCTTGCCTGAGGGTGGCGAGTTGAGTCGCAAGGAAATTGACGATTTGACTCGATTCGTCGGAATTTATGGCGCGAAAGGACTGGCATATATTAAAGTTAATGATTTGGAGGCTGGTGTCGAAGGTCTGCAATCGCCGATTGTTAAATTTGCGCCTGATGAAGTCTGGGCCAAGGTGATGGCTAAAGCCGGTGCGCAAAACGGCGATTTGATTTTCTTCGGTGCCGATAAGGCCGATGTCGTCAATGAAGCCATGGGTGCTTTACGGGTTAAGTTGGGCCTGGATCGCGGCTTGCTCGATGGCGATTGGAAACCGGTATGGGTCGTCGATTTCCCTATGTTTGCTTGGGACGATAAGGCTCAACGCTATACCGCGATTCATCATCCGTTCACGGCGCCGAGCTGTTCGATTGAGGAATTGAAAGCCGATCCGGGCCATGCTTTGTCGCGTGCTTACGACTTAGTGCTGAACGGCACCGAAGTCGGAGGCGGTTCGATTAGGATTAATCGGACCGACATGCAGCAAATCGTATTCGCGATTCTCGGAATAGGCCACGATGAAGCGCGCGAGAAATTCGGCTTCCTGTTGGATGCATTGAAATACGGTGCGCCGCCTCATGGCGGTATCGCTTTCGGCTTGGATCGTCTAGTTATGCTGATGACCGGCGCGCATTCGATCCGCGATGTGATTGCATTCCCGAAAACACAGACTGCGGCTTGTCCTTTGTTCAATGCCCCGGCGTTCGTCAGCGAGGAACAATTGAAGGAATTGGGTATCAAATTGCGTAAACCGGCAGGAAAAGACGAAAAGCAAGATTAACGTTGCTCGAATTGTGGATCTCCCATTTTAAACGGGACAGATTAACCTTTCGTTTAAGCGGATCAATCGAGCTGCTGGCTGAGCGGAGTCGGAGCCAATCGCTTTGTTCGCTTCGACTCCGCTCAGCGAACAAAGCTTAAACCGTCCCGGCTTAAGTGTGTAGCCAAAGTATGTTTGTCGGTTCGTATGCGTCGCTAGTTTTATGTGTTGAATAGAGCGAATGAAGTTTAAAAACGGTGCGCGCTGTGCACCCTAACAAAATTTGAGTGATAAAAATGTCTGCGACAGCCTTAGCAATCCAAGATTATGCGCTTCTCGATGATGACGAATGCGATGCGCGTATCGTAGCCGCGAAGGAAAAGCTCGGTTCGCGCTGTGTCATTCTTGGGCATCATTACCAACGTGACGAAGTGTTCAAACATGCTGACTATAGCGGGGATTCATTGAAGTTGTCGCGTAATGCGGCAGAGTCCGAAGCCGAGTATATCGTGTTTTGCGGTGTGCATTTCATGGCCGAAGTCGCCGATATTCTGTCTCGGCCCGACCAGATTTCAATTCTTCCCGATTTGGCGGCCGGTTGTTCTATGGCCGATATGGCTAATGTCATCAAAGTCAATAAATGTTGGAAAGAATTGTCGTCGGTTTTAGACCCGGATAGCATGGTGACGCCAGTCACATACATTAATTCCGCAGCCGATTTAAAGGCATTTTGCGGTGAGCATGGCGGTATTGTTTGTACATCGTCGAACGCGCAAAAAATTCTTGAATGGAGTTTTGCTAGACGCGAGAAGGTGTTATTTTTTCCTGATCAGCATTTAGGACGTAATACCGGTTATCGGATGGGCATTCCACTTGAGGAAATGGTAACCTGGGATTTCGATAAGCCGATGGGGGGCCTGACCGAGGAACAAATACGAAATGCAAAAATGATTCTTTGGAAAGGGTTTTGTTCGGTTCATCAAATGTTTAAGCCCGAGCATATCGACCGGTTCCTGGAAAAACATCCCGAAACGCATGTGATTTCGCATCCCGAGGCCAGTTTTGAAGTCTGCCAAAAATCCGAATACATAGGCTCGACTGAAGCGATTTTGAAGATCGTGCGTGAGGCCGAGCCCGGTACACGTTGGCTGGTTGCAACTGAATTGAATCTGGTCAATCGATTGCACGACGAATGTAAAGGTCAAGGCAAAAATGTGCATTTTATGTCGCCGACGGTATGCATGTGCTCTACGATGTTCCGAACCGATCCGCAGCATTTGGCTTGGGTGCTGGAAAATCTGGTCCAAGGACATGTCGTTAATCGGATATCGGTGCCGGAACGAGAGTCCGTCCTAGCTAAAAAAGCATTGGATAATATGCTTTCGATACATTGATATCCTACTTAGGATTCGGTCATAAATAACTTCTCTATTTTTAATGCAAGGTAAGCAGGTTCGGTTGCTCGATTGACAGGTGTCGGTTGAAGGGCAGACTTTTGCTCCTGCAAAGTCTGCATTCATGCCGTCCTTGGAGATTGCAAAGAGCCTGCAAGGACGTATTCACCCAGCAACTAAATTCCATTGGCTATGGTTAACTATGTTGTGTAATTTAGGTGCTAGGTTCTCGGCGTCCTGTCAAGCAAGTTACCCAACTCGCTACAAAACTCATAGCTCCAGGAAGTTATTTTTCACTAAATCCTTAAATGAAGTAGGCACCTAATGACTTTGGTATTTTGTTACTCTGATTAGCATTAAAGATCTTTATACCTTTCGCACTTTTCAAATTTCGGCAGCGCCTAAAGAGGTGCCTGGTGCCGAATTTAGATCTATGATGGGTATAAGTGATATAACACTTTAATGGTGTGCTTTTCATATGGCGTCGATTCGATACAAAAAAGCCGTTACATACTTGGTATGTAACGGCTTTTTTGCTTTTTAATATTGTTTCGCAAATTTTCAATTCATAACATTAAGCCGAATTGTGTTCGATAGGTGACAGTGTGTTGACTCAATAGACATTTTAACGATCTTGAGAACGGCACGAAATTATGGTCTAATGCCTCGGTTTACGTCTTCAAGTGCCTCTTGTTCCGGCTGTTTCGAATAAGGGGGTTGTTCGCCGCGATATGTCTGGAGAGCAGGCTTATTTACTATGCAATTTAATTTAAGAAAAGGTTTGGATCTTCCCATCACGGGAGAGCCCGAACAAATAATAGAAAACGGTAATAAGGTTAAGTCGGTTGCCGTTCTGGGGATGGATTATGTGGGAATGAAGCCTACCATGATGGTAACCGAGGGTGACAAAGTCAAACTCGGTCAGGTGCTTTTTTCCGATAAAAAAAATCCAGGTGTCAATTTTACATCGCCCGGTGCCGGTATCGTCAAGGCAATTAACCGCGGAGCCAAGCGCGTTTTGCAATCGGTTGTTATCGAGCTGAAAGGTAACGAAGCAGAATCGTTTGCTAAATATAAAGATTCCGAATTGGACGGTTTATCAACCGATCAAGTCAAGGAAAATCTCATCGCTTCCGGTTTGTGGGTTGCGTTGAGAACGCGTCCTTATGGTAAAACGCCGACAATCGATAGCAGTCCTAGCTCGATTTTTGTGACCGCAATCGATACCAATCCATTGGCCGCCGATCCGTCAGTAATCATTCAGGAACGCTCTGCCGACTTTAGCAACGGCCTGGCAGTGATTGCTAAGTTGACCGATGGCAAAGTTTATGTTTGTAAAGCTCCCGGTGCCGAAATACCGACCGGAAACGCGTCTTCCATTACAGTTGCCGAGTTCTCAGGCCCGCATCCGGCCGGTTTGCCAAGCACTCACATTCATTTTATTGACCCTGTCAACGCTAATAAATCGGTTTGGCATTTAGATTATCAAGCCGTGATGGCAATCGGTGCGTTGTTCACGACCGGTAAATTGAATGTTGAAAGAGTGGTTTCATTGGCGGGGCCTACCGCTAAAAAACCAAGATTGCTTAGAACCCGTGTCGGTGCATGTCTCAGCGAACTCGTTGCTGGAGAGCTGATGGACGGGGAAAGTCGTGTGATTTCCGGTTCGGTCATCTATGGCCACAAAGCGGCCGACTGGTCGGACTATCTGGGTTATTACAGCAACCAAGTATCGGTGTTGAAAGAAGGTCGTGACCGTGAGTTCTTCGGTTGGATCGTTCCGGGCAAGGATAAATATTCGGCCCTCAATGTCTACACCTCCAGTAAAGACCGAAATAGTGGACGTAAGTTTCCGTTGACGACGAATAAAAACGGCAGTAATCGGGCGATTGTTCCGGTTGGCGTCTACGAATCCGTGATGCCGATGGATATTTTGCCAACGCCATTGCTAAAGTCTTTGGTTGTCGGGGATACGGATCAAGCGCAAATGCTAGGTTGTTTGGAGTTAGACGAGGAAGATATGGCTCTGTTTACCTTTGTCGATCCGGGTAAACATGAGTTCGGTCCGGTTCTGAGAGCGAATTTAACTAAAATCGAGAAGGAAGGCTAATGTCGGCTAGAAATTTTTTAGACAGCATAGAGCCGCATTTTACCAAAGGCGGTAAGCTAGAGAAGTACTACGGTCTCTACGAGATGGTCGATACTTTTTTATATACGCCCGCCGAGGTGACGCGCGGTAAAACTCATGTTCGAGACGGTAATGATTTGAAACGTACGATGACGTTTGTCGTTATTGCAACGTTTTTTTGTATCCTAATGGCTTGGTATAATACAGGTTATCAAGCGAATGTCGCGATGGAAGCGATGGGGCTAGAAAAAGCGGACGGCTGGCGTAGTCTGCCAATGATGATATTCGGCTATAGCCCATATAATCCGTTATCCAACTTGATTCATGGTGCTCTGTATTTTTTGCCAATTTATATCGTAACCCTGGCTGTCGGCGGTGTTTGGGAAGTTCTGTTCGCGACCGTGCGTGGTCATGAGGTCAACGAAGGCTTCTTGGTCTCGTCGATGCTTTATACCCTGATCATGCCGCCGGACATGCCGTTGTGGCAGGTCGCGCTGGGTATTTCGTTCGGAATAGTAATCGGCAAGGAAGTTTTCGGAGGTACCGGTAAAAACTTCTTAAATCCTGCGTTGACTGGACGTGCATTCCTATACTTTGCCTATCCGGCATCGATTTCAGGTGATTCAGTCTGGGTTGCGGTTGACGGTTACACGGCTGCTACGCCTTTAGGTTTGGCTGCGTCAGGTGGCCTGGATGCCGTGCATGAGGCCGGTTACGGCTGGATGCAAAGTTTTTTCGGTTTCATGCCAGGGTGTTTGGGTGAATCCTCGACAGTTGCTATTTTGATTGGTTGTGCATTTTTACTTTACACCCGTATCGCTTCTTACCGTATTGTGGGCGGCGTGTTTCTCGGCATGCTGATTATGTCATCGCTATTCAATTTTATCGGCAGCGACAGCAATCCTATGTTTGCTTTCCCATGGTATTGGCATTTGACTGTCGGCGGTTTCGCTTTTGGCATGGTTTACATGGCTACCGATCCTGTAAGTGCAGCGATGACTAATACCGGTCGCTGGATTTTTGGAATGTTAGTGGGTGTTATGACGGTTTTGATCAGAGTAGTGAATCCGGCGTTTCCCGAGGGGATCATGCTGGCGATTCTATTCTCGAACATGTTCGCGCCTATCATCGATTACTTTGTCGTTCAGGCAAACATTAGAAGAAGGGTGAAGCGTCATGCCTAATCTAAAAGATTGTAAACACTACGAAAAATTCAAGATATACGCGGATAAAGTTTTAGCGCAGAGCAACGATAGTCTCGAGAAGACTCTTGCGATTGCGTTATGGGTTTGTTTTGTTTGCGCGATATTGGTTTCTATTGCAGCGGTTGCGCTGAGGCCAATGCAAGCCAATAACAAAGCCCTGGATATGAAAAAGAATATCCTGGATGTAGCCGGATTGCTGGAAGAGGGCGTCGATATCAATGCTGCTTTTGATCAGCAAATCGAGGCTAAGTTGGTTGATCTGGAGACTGGCGATTATGTCGAGGGCATCGATGTTGCGACTTACGATCAACGGAAAGCGACTAAGGATCCTGAGCTAAGTATCGCTATTCCGCCGGAAGAAGATATTGCCAGTATCAAGGCCAAAGCCAAGATTGCTAAAGTTTATCTGGTCAAGAAAGGCGAAGAAATACAATCGATCATTCTGCCGGTTAGCGGATATGGTTTATGGTCGACGCTCTATGGCTTTTTAGCGCTGGAAGCTGACGGTCAAACCGTGCAAAGCATCAACTTTTACGACCAAGCTGAAACGCCGGGCTTGGGCGGTGAAGTGGTCAATCCAAATTGGCGAGCTTTATGGCAAGGTAAAAAAGTTTACAACGATGCCGGTGAGCCTGTTTTGAAATTGGTCAAAGGTACGGTCGATACCAACAAGCCGGGCTCCGAATACCAAGTAGATGGATTAGCCGGCGCCACTTTAACCAGCGTGGGTGTGTCCAATCTGGTTAAGTATTGGATGAGCAAAGAAGGCTTTGCTACCTATTTAGATAAAGTCAGAACAGACGGGTAGGGGTTAATCATGAGTGCAATATTAACGAGCGAAACTAAAAAGGTTTTAATTAAACCTTTAATTAACGAAAATCCGATAACCCTTCAGGTATTGGGTATCTGTTCGGCTCTGGCGGTGACGTCGCAAATGTCGACGTCATTGATCATGGCGATTGCTTTGACGTCGGTAACGGCGTGTTCAAGCGCATCAATCAGTTTAATCCGGAATCATATTCCGAGCAGCATCCGGATCATCGTGCAAATGACGATCATCGCGTCTTTGGTTATTGTTGTTGATCAAATATTGAAGGCGGTTGCTTACGACATCAGCAAGCAATTATCGGTATTTGTCGGCTTGATCATCACTAACTGTATCGTGATGGGGCGTGCCGAAGCTTATGCGATGAAAAACCCGCCACTGGAAAGTTTTATGGACGGCATCGGTAATGGACTAGGCTATAGCTTGATTTTGGTTATTGTCGCATTTTTCCGTGAATTGTTCGGTTCCGGCAAACTTCTTGGTATCGAAATTTTCGAATTGACCAAAGATGGAGGTTGGTACGATCCGAATGGTTTGATGCTGTTGCCGCCTAGCGCGTTTTTTATTATCGGAATGATCATTTGGGTGTTTCGTCAATTCAAGCCCGAGCAACGCGAGCATGTTGAATTTGAAATCATGCCGATTGCTCACGGTGAAGGAGGGCATCACTAATGGAAGCTTATATCAGTTTGTTTGTTAAAGCGGTTTTCATCGAAAACCTGGCGTTATCGTTTTTCCTGGGGATGTGCACATTCCTGGCGGTTTCGAAAAAGATTTCTACCGCGATGGGTCTTGGTATTGCTGTGATGGTCGTGCAAACTATCACAGTTCCGGCCAATAATATTATCTATCACAGCTTGTTGAAAGAAGATGCGTTGTCATGGCTAGGGATTACCGGCGTCGACTTGAGCTTTCTATCGTTGTTGAGCTGCATCGGTATGATCGCCGCACTGGTTCAAATCCTGGAAATGATTTTGGATAAGTTCTTTCCGGCCTTATACAATGCCTTGGGTGTTTTCTTGCCGTTGATTACGGTCAACTGTGCGATTCTTGGCGGCAGTTTGTTCATGATCGAGCGCGATTACAGTCTGGGCGAAAGTGTCACTTACGGAATCGGCAGTGGTTTCGGCTGGGCATTGGCTATTACGGTCATGGCCGGCGTGCGCGAAAAGCTCAAATACAGTGATATACCGGGGGGCCTGCAAGGTCTTGGCATCACTTTTCTTACCGCGGGTCTGATGTCTCTTGGCTTCATGGCTTTTTCTGGAATCCAACTTTAAAAAGGTATCGTAATGCTGGAAATTGCATTAGGAATTATTATTTTCACGGTTATCGTGATTGCGCTGGTCTTCGTGATCATTGGCGCAAAGAGTAAATTGGTGGCTTCGGGAGACGTTGAAGTTCTCATTAACGATGAAAAATTGATTCATGTTCCTGTCGGCTCCAAGTTATTAACCGCGTTAGCGGACAACAAATTGTTCGTTCCCTCGGCTTGTGGCGGCGGCGGGTCATGCGCGCAATGCCGTGTGAAAATATCTGAAGGAGGCGGCGAAATTTTACCGACTGAACGTTCTCATATCACTAAACGCGAAGCGGCAGAAGGCGAACGTCTGTCTTGCCAAGTAACGGTAAAGCAAAACATGAAAATTGAAGTCGAAGATTCTGTTTTCGGCGTCAAAAAATGGGAATGCACTGTCAAGTCGAATCATAACGTTGCGACGTTTATTAAAGAATTGGTTTTAGATTTGCCGGAAGGTGAAGCGATCAATTACCGCGCAGGCGGTTACATTCAAATTGAATGTCCTCCTCATGTCGTAAAATACAAAGATTTCATTGTAGAAGAACGTTTCCGTGAAGATTGGGATAAATTCAATCTTTGGCGTTATGTTTCCGAAGTCAAAGAGCCTGCCTTGAGAGCTTATTCGATGGCAAGTTATCCTGAGGAAAAGGAAATCATGTTATATGTCAGGATCGCCTCGCCGCCACCGGGAGCACCTGAAAACGTTCCGCCAGGCATCATGTCATCCTACATCTTTAATTTAAAACCAGGCGATAAGTGTATTATTTCGGGTCCTTACGGCGAATTCTTCGCGCAAGATACCGATAAGGAAATGGTTTTTATCGGCGGTGGCGCAGGTATGGCTCCGATGCGTTCGCATATCTTCGATCAATTACGCCGATTAAAGTCGAAACGCAAGATAACCTTCTGGTACGGTGCGCGCAGTAAGCGCGAAATGTTCTATGTTGAAGACTTCGACATGCTGGCGGCCGAGAATGATAACTTCGAATGGCATGTCGCGTTGTCCGATCCCCTTCCTGACGATGACTGGGACGGGTACACAGGCTTTATTCACAATGTGTTGTATGAAAATTATCTTAAAAACCATCCGGCACCGGAAGATTGTGAATACTACATGTGCGGGCCTCCAATCATGAACTCGTCGGTTATCAACATGCTGTTGGAAAACGGAGTTGAACCTGAAAGTATCTTCTTGGATGATTTCGGCGGTTGATAATTTAAAGGCAAACACCTCTCCCGAGTCTTTCGGGAGGGGATGAAAAAAAGATCTATGAATGTAAAACAAAATCAACGAGGATTCGGGATTTTCCTGGTCCTCGTTTTTTTATTGGTGGGCTGTGATGATCAGGGGACTAGTAAACCGGTTTTCCCTTTCGAGATGACCGGTCAAACGATGGGTACCAGTTTCAGCATCAAAGCATCGGTGTTGCCTGACGGGGTCAAAACCAACCAGCTTAACATTGAGATTAAAGAATTGCTGGAACTCGTCAACGATCAGATGTCTACCTATCGGCCGCAATCAGAATTATCGATAATCAATAACAGCGACTCTGTCGAATGGCAACCGGTTTCCGAGGCTCTTTACAGTGTTTTGGCCGAAGCTAAACGCATTAGTGACTTGACGGAGGGCGCCTTTGATATTACGGTTGGTCCGTTAGTCAATTTATGGGGCTTCGGTCCTGATCCTTTATCGTTTCAGGCACCTTCGAACGAAGCGATTCTTCTTGCGATGCGTCGAATCGGTTATCGGAATCTGAAGTTAAGAGACGAACCATTATCGATCAAAAAAAATCATTCTGATCTCTATCTTGATTTATCAGCGATCGCTAAAGGTTATGGGGTCGATCAAGTTGGTTTGCTGTTGGAAAAGCTAGGTATTAAAGATTATTTAGTTGAAATTGGCGGCGAGCTTCGATTGAGAGGACGCAAACCGGATGGTAATGCTTGGCGTATTGCTATAGAAAAGCCGTCTTCAGAGCAGCGAATGATACAGAAAATCGTATCGATTACCGATATGTCGGTGGCGACCTCCGGAGATTACCGAAACTATTTTGAAGTAGAAGGGGTCAGATTTTCACATACAATCGATCCAAGAACGGGAAAATCTATCAATCATAATCTTGCCTCGGTAACGGTATTGAGCGAAACCGCGATGGAGGCTGATGCATGGGCAACAGCCTTTATGGTCTTAGGCGCTGAAGACGGTTTACGATTGGCAGAGCAACTACATCTTCCTGTCTTATTTATTACTAAAACCGCGCAGGGGTTCAGTGAAACATCAACCTCTGCGTATCGCGATTATTTTAAGGAGGGACAATGACTTATTTTTTAGTAACATTTGTATTTATGCTCATTGTTATTGCGATAATGGCAGTGGGCGTTATTTTTGGAAGAAAAGCTATCAAGGGCTCGTGCGGCGGGGCTAATAAAGGCGATTGCGTTTGCATTAAAAAGTGTGATAAAAGAAAAAAAATGGAAGCGGAAGGACAAGTTTAACACTTGTGTTTGTGTGTAATGGTTCCTTTTGTTGATATACTTCGCGCGGTCATGTTTGCGGTTTTTATGGCAAAGCTATTTTGTTCGGTAGCAAGGCGCGAAAACAGGCGCATAGCAAGCTATGTAACTGTTTTCGTAACGCAGATACCGGACAAAAGAGCGCGTCAGAAATCCGCAAAAGTGGTCGCGCGAAGTATAATAATAACCATAATCAGGAGTTAATCCATGCTGGCTAAAATTACTGTTGCCGATTATATGACCAAAAGAAATATGGTCACACTCAAGGAAAATGCCAATGTCGTTGAAGCAATTAAACAATTACTTTCCCATAAAATTACGTGTGCTCCCGTGATAAACGGTCAAGGCAAGTTAGTCGGTATGTTCTCCGAAAAGGATAGCATGAAGGTCGTATTGGAATCGGCTTATAACCAAGGTTCGGCGGGTAAGGTTTCCGAATTTATGTCCACGGATATTGTTTCGGTCGATGCGGATGCGAGCATCGTCGACATTGCGGCTAAGTTCAAGGATTCTACGATTAGAAGTTTTCCTGTTTTTCGAGATTCTGAACTTGTTGGCGTTGTCAGTCGGACCGATGTGCTGAAAGCCCTGGTCAATCTTTAATAGGCTGTCGATCCATTGTGACCGGACGGACTTTTTATTGGCATGACTACGAAACGTTCGGAATAGATCCTAGGCGCGATAGGCCGGTTCAATTTGCCGGAATTCGCACCGATTATGATTTCAATGTTTTAGGCGATCCGCTTGTCATTTACTGCAAGCCCGCACTCGATTGTCTTCCCGATCCCGTTGCCTGTTTAATTACAGGCATTACTCCGCAAATTGCTGAAGCAAGAGGCATTTGCGAGGCTGAGTTTATCGAAGCGATTTCTCGTGAAATTTCTCAGCCTAATACTTGCACTCTAGGCTATAACAATATTCGTTTTGATGATGAAGTCACACGCAATACTTTGTATCGAAACCTTTACGATCCTTATCAACGAGAGTGGCAAAACGGTAATTCGCGTTGGGATATAATCGATGTAGCCCGAGCCGCTTACGCGCTTCGTCCCGGCGGTATTGAGTGGCCGGTAACCGAACAGGGTGTGGTTACTTTTCGGTTGGAAGAATTGACTAAGGCTAATGGTATTGAGCATGCGATGGCTCACGATGCCTTGTCGGATGTTTACGCAACGATAGCCGTGGCTAAACTGATTCGAGAGTCGCAACCGAAACTATTTAATTTTCTTTTTGATAATCGAGTTAAATCTGCTGCAAACCGTTTGTTGCAAACAGGCAGCTTTAAACCGGTTGTTCACATTTCAGGAAAATACGCTGTCAGAAATCATTGTATGGCCGTGGTTCTGCCTATTTGTCGGCACCCGAGCAATAACAATGGAATCGTGGTTTATGATCTTTCTAGTGATCCTGAAATTCTGCTTAATTTGTCTGTCGATGAAATCAAGCAAAGAATTTTTACAGCTATAAAAGATCTTCCGGAAGGAGTCGAACGGATTCCGCTAAAAACCGTGCATGTCAACAAATGCCCTGTTCTGGCGCCGATAGCAGTCATAAGGCCTGATGACGCAGTGAGGCTTAATTTAGATATCGATCGTTGCTATCGGTATATTGATAAAATCCGCAACGATTCTAATATCTTAGAAAAAATTACCCATGTCTTTGAAACGGATTTTCCGGGATCTGATGCCGACCCTGATTTGATGATTTACAGTGGCGGTTTTTTCAGCGATAGTGACAAAAAAACAATGGAGAAAGTTCATAAAACTCTTCCTGAGGATTTAGCTAGCTTGCGTTTAAACTTCAGCGATCCGCGGTTACCGGAAATGTTTTTCCGATATCGAGCCCGGAACTATCCTGAAACGTTAAATGAGGAGGAGTGGCCTCGCTGGATGAAAGATTGTGTTAATCGTTTAACCGGTGCTGTTAGCAATGGCATGACTATTAATGAGTATTGTTCAAAACTGCAGGAGTTGCAGGCCGAGAGCTCAGCGGATCCAGCAATTTTATCGGCGTTGCGAGAATATGCGCTGGATAAAATGAGACTTTTGTCGATTGCCGGAATGGATTCAGAATAATTTTAATAATAATCCCTTTATACTTAAAAATGGCTAACTTTATGAAGACATGAGGGTTTGGTTAGCGAAAATGTCGGCAGCTGGGCAAATTTTTCTTCTCGGCAGTTTCTGAGTTACAGGAATGTAATGAATGCAGAAAATGCAGGAGCATTTTCTGTCCTGCATCGCCAAAGCGCCTACTGTTGGTGCCCTAATATACACCACCCTTGGTGTTCGAGAATTGTCGTCAAGCCTCCAGCACCTGAATTTCATAGAATATTGACTATAATTAAAAATTTTATGTGCTAGGTGAATACGATCTTGTAAGTTCTATAATCCTAGCGGGGGTCATAGATTCTCCACCGGCACTCCGGGGCTTCTGTGTAAGCCGGTTCCGATATTTGATGTGCTTAGGATTTTGTGAAAAATAACTTCTAGGCGCTATGAGTTTTGTCGCGGGTTCGGTAACTCACTTGACGGGGTGCCGTGTATCTTGCACTTAAATTATCTAAGACATACCAATGGGCTATGGAATTTAGGTGCTGGGTGAATGCAGATTTTGCCGGAGCAAAAATCTGTCCTGCCGACGACACCTGTCAATCGAGTTACCGAACCTGCTTACCTTGCGCATTAAAAATAGGGAAGTTGTTTATGACCGAATCCTTTAAAGGTGTATAAAAACATTTGTAATAATCGAGCGTTTTTTCTGTATATTTGTTGCAAACGAGATGTTGGGTCAAGCACATGTTTCAGTTTTTGGTTGAGCGCTTAAACCTGAGGGATCAGTGAAAAATTCTTTTTTTTTAGTAATACCCGCCCAACAGAATATTCCTGAAAGATTAAGAATATTCGAAGAAAAGGCATTGAAACATTGGTTGGATGAGCTGCCGGTTGCCAACCCCGGATTGTCTACGCGTTTAATATACGATTTTTTGAAAGAGTTTAATAGTCTGGCAATGAGCGCTCAGACCCGTCTCGATGCGCTGGAAATATTAAGTTTTCGAGTTTCCAGTGTAGAGGAATATTTGCGTTTCAGATTAATGCAGGAGGGATTTCCGAAAGAGCCTGACGAGCACAAAATATTTAACGTATTGATCGCAATAGAAAAGGAATTTACGCTCGGCTATTGGATTGTTGTGAAAGAGCTTACTCGCAGAAGCTTAGGTTGGTTTCAAGGTAAGAGTGCTCCTTTGTCTATTCAAAGAGCGATCAGAGGTCTGAGCAACATTGTCGTCAGTTATTATCTAATGAATTTTCCGGTTCCGGATTGGGTATGGATAGATATTCATTCGCTGTATCGCTTAAGCGTGAAAATCAAAAAAGATTCGACTAATGTTCCTAAAAGTCATTTAGAACCAGGGCAGGGGCTTTCTGTGGGTGATTGCTATAGGCAAATTTTGTTGCTTTGCCTGGCTGAACCTTCGGGTCTTATGCAAAAAGAGGTGTTGCAGGTATATAATTTCATTGAACAACACAGCGCTCATTTGGTGATAGGTCATAGTCCCTTCGAGACTCAGCCACATCAATGCATTATTTTGACAGATGAGGACCAAGGACCTCATTTTATATCGGAATCTGCTCCGCCTTCTGATTCTTCGGTTTTATATTTGGGTTTTAATAAGCTAATAAAAGTACTTCAAAACAAATCCAGGTTTGTCTCGAAGGAGCAAGCGCGTTTTAGTTCATTAATGCTAGTGAAAGACGGTGATGGCTTATTGCCGGCTGAATTACTAGATTATTTGATTTCGAGATGGACCGGAATCGAGTTTCATGGCGTGCCGGTATTCGGTGACAGGTTGGAGCGGTATTTTTGTATTGGATTGGAAGCATGCCACGATTTGCTTAGCGGAGACCCCGCGAACAAATTAGGAGAGGATGAGATGTTAGCCGAGTCGGCTTCGGAAAGGTCGCTGGCGTGCCACTTCAACAAGGCAGGCATGATCTCAATCGGAAGTTTAATCGGTTTTAGAAAAAAAAATTCACCGATTTCTAAACGATCACTAGGTGTTGTCAACAAAATTACTTCAGTTAAAGCTGACGGAAAGATTGGATTTGAAATCCAATTGTTGGCTAATCAAGTGTTTGCGGTTTCTTATAAGTCTTACACAAGGAACGAAACAGACGAGTTACCTCAAAAAGCATTGATTTATGGCGTTAAGAGTCAAGAAAGCGAAAAAAGCTTTATCATACTTGAGTCCTTTAATCTTAAAGATGGTGATTTGATTCGTATGGCTATGAATAACGAAACGTTCCCGATTATTCTCCGGGATAGAAAAAATATTGGATTGGGTTATTGGCAGTTCGAATGTAGAAGAGTCGAGGAGTTAAGTGCTCAAAAGACTGAAACCAAAAAAGGATATGACTTCATTTGAGTAGGCCGGATTTAACTAAAGCGTGCTAAAAAACTCTGATAATTCTAATTATTATTGAAGTAGAGTTAAGTGACTTAATTTTAAGCTTGAAAACTTTTGCTATCGTGGTAATTTGATCAGTCCGAGTCGAGTGTATTAGCATTGCAATACTTAATACAATGGGATTAGGTTTGTACTGACTTTGTTTGATAAGGAGTAGAGACCTATTATTAACTTTATAATAACTAGAAGATTGAGAGGAAAAATATGAGCAGCGAAGACAACAATAACCAAGCTTCGGAAAGCACCCAGGAAACAATTGAAAAAGAGACAGCTTCAAAGAGTTCTGAAGATAAAGCAGAATCAATAAAAAAAATGGCGGGTGGTTTTTTAAGTTCCGCATTGAAGCTCAAGGATGAAAAACCTAAGGTTTTTTACGGTGCTGTAGGCGGTGTCGTAGTCTTGTTGGGTATTATGATGTTCGGAGGCGGGTCAGGTTCCTCCGTATCTGGGCCGGCTATGAAAAACTTGGTTATCGGTCAAAAATATGTTCTACAAGGGCCGAATGCTTACGATAAGGACTCCACGATACGATTGGTTGCCGTACCGGGTACGATTGCAGCTTATGATGATACAGAAGAAGACGACAGAGTAGGTGGATGTAAACATATGGCGCCTGGAACACCTGTTACTGTTCTAGGTTTTCAAGATGCTTTCGGCAAAAAAAATGCCTTCGCTAACGTAAAAATTGAAGCAGAAGGTGAATGCCAAGGCAAAACAGCTTGGACCAATTCAATAAATGTTCAATAAAAAGTTGACTGGCTAGAATATTCAAGTATAATGTTCGTTATTGAAGCGATGCGGGAATAGCTCAGTGGTAGAGCACAACCTTGCCAAGGTTGGGGTCGCGAGTTCGAATCTCGTTTCCCGCTCCAATAAGTTTTTAAGCCGCGAATCTCGCGGCTTTTTTATTTAATACTATGGCTGCGTAGCAAAGTGGTTATGCAGTGGCCTGCAAAGCCATCTACGCCGGTTCGATTCCGGCCGCAGCCTCCATTGATTTTCAAAAAACCGCTTGTCAAAGCGGTTTTTTTTTGCTTGAAATTTATCGCACTAATTCAACTAAATACACTCATTTTTCAGCGGTAAAGTTTATCGACCGTTAGCACTTGGGTTTAAATTCAAAAAAACCGTACACTACACTGATAGAAATCTCCTGGCTCATTAAATTCTACGCACTTGGATCTATTTGAAAAATGTTCTAAGCAGAATCAATGGCTTACGGCGTTTGCAATAAATAGGTTAGAATAACTAATTAGGAATAGTTTAAACAACTTTGCTGAAAATACCTTTCGCCCTTCAAATTTCGGTGATTCTTAAGGAAGCGCCGGGGCGATCGGTCCCTCACTTAACGCTAAGTGAGGGACCAACATGGGTGCAGGCATAGAGCCTACATGGTCGCTTCACCCAGCCCTAATTTACCCAAGATGGTTAACCATAGCAAATGGACTATGGAAATTAGGTGCTGGGTTCACTGCGTCCTTTGACGGTCTCGCCGGTGCCGAATTTTGATCTACGATGATGATATGGACTCCTCTCACTGTGTTGGTGTCAAATAGCACCTTGGTAAAAACACAAAACAAGAGGAGTCCGAGATGAATACTAGCGTAATTGGTTT
>Ga0180009_10001016_pt1 | contig 35274 bp, 34 predicted proteins | sample OS_PC_MetaG_FD_123537 | JGI IMG/M metagenome (GOLD analysis project Ga0180009, IMG submission 123537) | Groundwater microbial communities from the Aspo Hard Rock Laboratory (HRL) deep subsurface site, Sweden - OS_PC_MetaG | ecosystem: Environmental > Aquatic > Deep subsurface > Groundwater... | reverse complement strand
CCAGCCTGACAGCGGCGTAAAGTGTCACTTAACATTGAAAGTATTACAAAAATCAAAATGACCATATTATACTAAAACTGACTTGTTTACAGCTAGGGATCCTGACATTCCACCTTGGCAGAATACAGGACGATTGGTAGTTAAGTTCGTAGGCTCTTTCAGACTGGGACACTGTTTTGACTGGAAAATACCATATGTTTCTCGGCTTTTTAGAAAATGTAAAATCAATATCTAATTCCTTGCCTGAATCTTTTATCGAGAATGAGCCAGCTTCGGAAACCGAACCTTTTTCATTTAGGTTGCTTAGAATCTTATCATCTGCAAAATAATTATATTTATCTGAATTTAAATAGAGCATTGTCAGGTTAAATTCCACTCCAAAAATCGCATCAATTGCGTTTTTCGTTAAATTTTTTAATCTATACTCAATCTCTATCTGCGACTTACCTTTTAATTTTATCCCTTTGATAATAGCTATGTCTTTACCGTCTACCTTGCCTGCTCTTGTAAGTACAACCTTATCCGATTCTATTTTAGTTTTATAATTATCATTTACGAAATCGCCAAGTTCTTCATATTTCAAATCCATGAAATCGTCCATTGTAACATTTTCGGAAATAAAATGATCTACCAGGCACCCTCTTGCATATTTATCGTATACAAATTTGCCTTTTAATCCAGGATCAACAGCTTTTACGTCTTCATGGATTGTGTGTACAGCATTAGAATCTTCTGACTGGCCCATCTTTGCGAGTATTTTCTTGTGATAGTCCTCTTCGTGCCTTGCAAGGCTATTAACCAGATTAATGGATAATGGCTTATAGTCCAACTCTCTTATCATGCCGCCTCTTGCAGGGTCAATATAAATTGAAAAATTATTGCTTTCCATGATAAATGCCTTGGTCTTATCTTTGTAAAAATCAACCTTCTTTATATCTTTCCAATCTTTTTTATTTTTATGTAACGCCTTGTCCGCGATTTTGTCAGCATTTATCAGATGTTCATAAATCGCTTTTCTGAGATGGTAAAGATAAAGCCCGCCGAATACTCCATGCCAGTAAGCGCAGTTGCACTGGCCCTTATAGAGTTCGCGCAAAGCTAATTTTGAGGCTGAAGGCTGTAGAGCATTTATTTTCTCGCTCACATAATGCATCTTGCTGGCCATATGATCTGTTTCCGGATATTTCTTAAGAAAATTCATCCAGGATCCGTGCGACCACTCCATCATCTCCTGGTATGACGCCTCTGGAATATCTATTTTTTTCACAGGTGAGTTTGAATTGAGATAATCTGATAATTTTACAGTCACAACCCATTCTTTGTTCCTTGTTAATTCTTCAAAAAACTTATTAAGCCAGCCTTTATTATAAACCCAATCATAAGTAAAAGGCCACTCTCCGAATTTTTCAGCATCATCACCATACGTAAATAAAGCATTGTTCTTTTTCGAAGCGATATCCCTGAAATAATTTATTGACTCATGAGGCATCTTAAAAGGTATCATATAGCGAAGCTTCTTGCTAGAAGGGAATATAGCTATTTCCTTTCCTTTCTCTCCTGTTGTAAAATACCCAAACAGCTCATCCTCTTTTAAGCCAGCATTTATAAAATGTTCATCATCCAGTATTGAATATTTCATGCCGGCTTTGTTAAAATCTTTGCTAAGCTCAGGCGACCAGACCCTTTCAGGAGTCCATATGCCCTGAACTTTTTGCTTAAATCTTTTCTTAATATAATCTGCCATCATCTTTATCTGGCCAGCTATATCTTTTTTTGGTATGCTTATAAAAATAGGCTCATAATATCCTCCGCCTATAATCTCCACCTGGCCTCTATCTACCATAACCTTAACCCTATCAAGAAAATCAGGGTGATTATCTTCAAAATAATCCAGAAGGCATCCTGAAAAATGCATTGACATCTTTATATCAGGGTATTTCTCAAATACATCCAGAAAGCTCTTATAGCAATTTTGATAAGCTCTTTCTACAATGTTATCGAAATTACCAACAGGCTGGTGAAAATGTAAACACATCCCAAAGTAAACTTTATTCATATGAATTGTCGCCGCTGAATTTTGCAGATTGCAAAAATAATCTGCAAAATTGGCTAAGGAATTAATGCATTATCCACTTTGAATTTTGTAGATTTTTATATAGCTTCAGGTATTGTTCTGCTGATGATTGCCATGAATAATCGCAGGATACGCAGTTTTTAAGGAGTGCATCCCATAGTTGTTTATTCTTAAAAATAACTACAGCGCCTTTAATAGCTTCTAAAAGCGCCTTGTTGGTAGCGTCTTTAAATTTAAATCCGTTCCCTTTTTTAGTAGCGGGATTGAAATTCTGAATCGTATCATCCAGGCCTCCTACTGCCCTTACTACAGGAACTGTGCCATATTTAAGACTGTACATCTGGTTTAATCCGCACGGCTCATATCTAGAGGGCATCAGAAACATATCAGCGCCTGCTTCTATTTTATGAGACAGCGCGTTATCAAATTTTATGCTCACGCCAATCTTGCCTCTGTATTCTTTAGCCAAATCCTGAAATATATTATTATATTTTTCATTGCCAAATCCAAGTATAACAAAATCGCTATCTTTTAAAATATCCTTCATTATATTTACAACCAGATCTATACCCTTCTGCTCTGCAAGCCTTGTTATCATAGCTATAATAGGCCTTTTGGCGCTATATTTTATTCCAAATGACTTGGCCAGGTCTTTTTTGCATTCAACCTTAGCGCCAAGATCCTTTTCATCGTATTTTTTAGCTATAAATTTATCATTAGCCGGGCTCCACACAGAATAATCCACCCCGTTTATTATTCCATAAAGATGCTTCTCTTTTGTCCTTAAAAGCCCATCCAGGCCACATCCGAATTCAGGGGTAAGGATTTCTTTGGCGTAGCCTTTGCTTACAGTACTTATGGCGTTCGAAAAAACTATACCTGTTTTCATGAAGCTCAACTTGTCCCAGAATTCAACTCCAGAAATGGTAAATAAATCCCAGGAAATATCCAGATACGGTATTACGTCTTTAACAAAAAGGCCCTGGTAAGCCATATTATGTATTGTAAACAGTATCTTCGTATTATTAAACATAAGGTCGTTTTGATGGTGAGTCCTGATATATAAAGGCACCAGGCCTGACTGCCAGTCATTGCAATGCAATATGTCCTGCTTACCTATATAAGGTATGGAAGCCAGTATCGCCTTTGCATAAAATGCAAATCTGAATGCATTATCCTGGTAATCGCCCTGAGGCGTGCCGTATAAAAATTCCCTTTCATAATATTCATTCTTCTCTATAAAATATACATCCACTCCGTTATGCTTTAATAAAAGAAGATTAAAAAACTCTTCTCGGTTGCTTATACTTAAAGGTATATTTTTTTTAAACACAGCTGGCTTAAAGCCGTTTTTCTTGACTAACTGGTAATAAGGAAGAATAGTGCTCGCCTTATGGCCTTTTTTAGCTATTGCTTCAGGCAAAGCCCCCGCTACGTCTGCCAGTCCGCCTGTTTTAGCAAAAGGAAAAACCTCTGGGGAAATAAATAAAATATTCATGATAATCCTTTCTTCGTCTTATATTAACTATGTAGAGACGCTCAAGATAAAATCTCATCCCTAATCTTCCCTGCTATATACCTTGCCGCAATCACTTTCCTGTAGCATTTTTTCTTCTCGGAATCCCTGCGCTTAGAATTAGCCACTGAAAGATATGCGTTAAATACTGCCTCTTCCTGTAAAATAAGGCCCTTATTTATAAGATTTTCATTCCACATCCTGCCTTTATTAGCCCACCAAAATTGGCAGCTATGTAAAGCCGTGTCCAAAGTCTCCCTGGCTGTATTAAAAAACAGCTGAGATCTATCATTATCATTTTTATCTTCTGCTTCTTGGAATATCTCCAGGCATATATTCATATGTTCCCACTGTAGCCTATGGACACTGTTATGAGGCGTGTTCCACAATGGATAATAATTTCCTGCTATAATTTCTTCATTAGTAGTGCTCCAGGAAGAAGGCTTAGGAGGCCTTGTCTTTACTGCAGGAAATATCTTTAGAAGGTCGCTGATATTAATTACTTTTATCTCTTCTGAATCCTCTATAATTTCGTAAACAGCTCCAAGAAATATCTTTTCCCAATCTCTTATATGGTGGCCAAATGTTTCCGCATCCATTGCTGTAATTATATATACATCTTCTTTCCCCTTGCCCAAGCCTTTAACGTTAGAGACAAATCCATTGGCGTCCAGGTTTTTAAAACTGATCATGTTGCTGACTATATCGTCTCTGAAAAATGCCTTTATGGCGCCTGAAGAAAGTTTAAAAGTTGGCACGTAATCCATAGGCCATTTTCCTTGGCAGGCAATACCGCTCACTATAACCCATTCATAACCCATATCTCTTACGATAGAGGCTGTTTCATCGGAGTAGCACATCTCTGGCAGAAAAAATCCTTTTGGCTTATAGCTATTTTTAAAAAAAGACAGGTTTGTTAATCTGTTTAATTCTATCTGCCTCCTGGCTTCTTTCTTTGGTATTAAAGGCAGTATAGCGTGGAATTTTGCAGATTCAACAAACTCAACCTGGCCGCTTTTTCCAAGCTCCCTGAGACCCGTTACGACATCCCCATAACCATGGATACCCAGCATTTCAGTAAGCACCCCGCACATATTTATAGTAATCCTGGATTCGGGATGCTCTTTAAATACTTTTACTAATGGCCTGTAGGATTCTTCGCAGATTTTTGCAAGGACATCATGAGACTGCGTCGGAGGCTGATAAAAATGTAGAAGCGGCGCCCAGTATATCATTTTACTCCAAGGTCTTCTTTCACTAACCTTTCAGCATTAAGCCAATCTTCCAGGTCATTGCCAGATTGACACCCTCTTTTTTCATAAATTTCGTATGCCTTTTTCTGGACAAGCTGCATAAATTCTTCACGGCTGACACGATTTTCATTATTATCCAGCGATAAGACTTTCTTCAGTTTCTTTATCATCTTTCCTCCTTGTGTTTTATAGACTATATCAGATAATAAAATCCTTGTCAATCAGTCTGTTTAAGACCTATTTTAATGGCTATGTTCCTGATCTCTGCCCAGACCAGCAGTTTGCGAGGACGCAAAATTTTCCCAGCGTAAAAATTTTGCTCCGTTTTGACACTCGCTCGTCTGTTGAGCCAGGCGGGGTCTGAGGCACATTAGAATCGTTTCGGCAAAAGTCCGCAAGGATTTATGGTGAGTTCTGATCGGTTGACAATACGATAGTCGACAGAAGAACGAACCATAAACCGTAGCGGACGGCGAAACGATTCAGTGCCGAATGGCCCCACCTGGCTCAACAGACACCGTGCCCGCTCGTGTCAAAAAGGCCTCTCAAACTGCTGGCCTGAGCAGAGCAAAAGTATGAAATAATATTGTTACATTTATTTTAGCGCTTCCATACCCCTGCGGCAGATCTCCTTTGCATAATCTGTCCATACGCCTGTTCCCCAATAACGAAAGCAACTTGTCTGAGATAATAATAAATAAAGAAGCGCTTTTTTATAAGCAGGGCTTGCTTTATCTATATTTTTATTGTCAAATTTCTTATGAAATGCCGCGCTAAGCTGGATTATGGGATCCATTATATCTTCGTAACCCTTTACCCAATCTTTATCGTTCGTCCATGATGCCTTTTCTAAACTGAAGCCTGGATATTTTTGTTTCACTTTTTCAATAGCCTTGTCAGCTGCGCCATGAGAATATTCCTTTAAAAATTCCCAGATCTTGCTCTGAGAAATAGGCTGTACAGGCATAAATGACTTTTCGTCCAAACCAGCCTGTTTTACAAATTCAAGGTACTCTGTTCCATTCATGCCGGCTGTGCCTTCACAGCCTGTTTCTCGAAAAGCCTTCTTGTACGCTTCTGGAAATTCATTCATCATTACTCCACCATTTTCTCCATCCCCTATCTGAGCTACAAAAGGTGGAAGTTCAACACCGCAGTATATCTCATGTCCTAAAGTCTTGGCTTCGTAATATGGCTGCATCTGGCCAATGAGTTTATTATCAGACCCTTGAGTCTTTATAATAACTGTTATCTCTGCCTTTTCTCCAAGAGAATTTTTAGCGACTAACTTATGTGGAAAATGCGGCCTTCTTACAGACGTGCCGTCCAGGTTTTCTATCGTATGCTCCTGGACCATGAGCCATTTATATCCGCATTCTTTCAAAGCTTTTATGTATTCAAAACACACATCAGGATGGATCGGAAGATGCATCTCAGGGCTAGAAAACCCTTTGACCTTTTTAAGGGCTTTTTGTCCGAATATTGACGCAAAATAACCCTGCCATTCTTTTATATGAAGTCTTATGTCCGGGACAGGAGTAGAACTGACCACGGAATGCGACAACATTGTCCCGAGCCATTCCACATACCCGGAATATTTTTTATCGCAGGTAACGAGCTTGAGATTATCCAAGACTCTTTCTTCACCCATATCCTTAAGGCCCCAAAGAAGATTTCCCGAATAATCCAGCATGATCCTTGGATTTTTACCTTCGCCCGAAAGTTCTCTTACAAAATCAGCTATCCTTGAATAACAATTCAAAAATACAGACGCATTGTGATTGTCTCCGATATCCTGATGATCCATCATATATTGCAAATTAGAAATCAGTTTCGCTGTCCTGATGTCAGAGCCGCCTGCTGGAATTACTGGTTGATGCATATGAAGCGCTATGCCAAAATATGAATTTATTTTCATACCACTCCTTTACTTATTTTGTTTTGAATATAATATTTAGCACAATCCATATCAGAAAAAATATTATCCCTTGATTCAACCTCTTTAAGCCATTCTTTATCAATAGAGCCGTTCAGCATATCCTTGTAAATATGTGTAAATCTATTTATGTGAAGCTTCACCCTTTTATTAGCATATTCTACCATCGTGCCTGTTTTCATTATAAATGGCCAATCGCTTGCCTGCGCAAGGAGAAGCTCTCTCGCAGCCTGATTCAATGCGCGTCTCTCCAGGTCATTTTTGTCCTTTTCCATGCAATCGAAAAATCTTTCAGCCAATTCTTTCATCCTCTCGCCTGCAACATGCAGATGTTTGTAAATCCAGTCGTTGCTTCCTTCCAGCCAAACCTCATTATAACCTTTATAACCCCAAGTAGATGTTGACGGAACCGACATCTGGTTAACAGGGTATTCTCTTAGATAATCTGACGGCGTGGCAAGCTTTACTGTTTTTTGGTCATACGCAATTTTACGTATCAAAAAATCAATCCACATCGGGCCTTCAAACCACCAGTGCCCGAATAATTCTGCGTCATAAGGAGAAATGATCATAGGCTTTCTGTCCATATGATACGCAATATGCTCTATCTGTTTTTCGCGGTTAAACATAAAGTTCCCTGCGTGCGTAGCTGCTTTTTCCTTTGCCCATTCAGGCACATACGGCTCCTTATGATCAGTACCTCCTGTTATCCTCCAGTATTTAAGCCCTGTATTTATCCTGAATCCAATTGGATGAATATACGGTTTTATATACTCATACTCCAATTCATGGCCTATATCCTTATAGTATTCCCTGTAATCAGGGTCTCCTGGATAACCTTCTTTTGAGCTCCAGACCTGCTTGGAAGATTCCCAGTCTCTCCCGAATGCGGCAACTCCTGAAGGGCAGTATAAAGGCGCGTATACGCTATACTTTGGCGTTGGATCTGCGTTTACAATTCCATGCGAATCTACAAAGAAATATTTAATCCCAGAGTCTGCTAAAAAATTGTCAATGCCTGGGGCATATCCACATTCAGGAAGCCAGAACCCAACAGGGTCCCTGCCGAATGTCTTTCTGTAATGTTCAACGCCAACTTTTACCTGGGCATCTGCATCAGTTGGATTTACACCTAATATAGGAAGAAATCCGTGAGTAGCGCAGGAAGCAAGTATCTCAACACATCCAAGATCCTGGAATCTTTTAAATGCGGATACCAGGTCTTTTTTGCATTTATCTATAAATATCTCTCTTGTCTCCACAAACTTCCTGTAATACATCAGGGCAAGGCCGTGAAATTTAGGGTCATAGCCTGTGCGCTGGACCTCCTTGTCAGCAAGTTCTATTAATTTATCAATATGCCTTATATATCTGTTTTGAAGGAGTTCGTCCTGAAGCATGGACGCCAAGGTGGGCGTCAGGGACATTGTTATGCGGAAATCCACATGGTCTTCGATTAATTTTTCAAAAACTTGTATAAAAGGTATATAAGTTTCTGTGATGGCTTCGTAGAGCCAGTTCTCCTCAAGAAAATTCTCCTCTTCAGGATGTCTGACAAATGGAAGGTGTGCATGAAGAACTAAACATAGATAACCTTTATGCATAGGATGTGTTGCGTTCTACTTGGGTTGTAATTTTCCTAATATCTATTTTATCTTTTGAAGTGGCTATAAAAGGTAACGGGATTTTCCCATCAGGAAGCGCAAACCTCATGCTGAAAGTTCCGTCAGGCTTGAGATCCACTTTTTTATCCCCAAGCATTACCTCTGCGTCAGGTTCTGTGCGGCCATAAACAATAAGCTCTGCGCCTATTTCAAAAAAGAATTTGCGTTTTTTATCCGGCTGGACAAATTCGCTTGCCCCGCCTTGAAGATTTTCGCTTCCGCCCAGATATGTAAATTCAGAGGCGCCAATCATAATCTTTCTGCCAAATTTTGCCTCATGTAGCCTTCTAAAATAAAGCAAGTCCTGCCATTCTGCGCCTGACATCTTGGAATATAAATACTTGTATATTTTTTTTCTGGAAATACGCAAGAACAACCGTTTTCTCAATAAAGGAGAAAATTTACTGTAATACGCTCTTAAATCTGCTTCACTAAGGTAAAGCTTTCTTTTTTTAGATACGCTAGAGTAGCTGAACCTGCCTGCTGCATCGTATTGAACCCTTTGACCTGTCTTAGGATAGGCAGCTCCTTTAATTTTATTGCAAGGCGTCGGCGCACCTGAGAGCTCCTGCTCCTGAGCAAGGTCCATCCATATCTCTTCAAACCTGTTAGATGAATTGGACCGAGGCGTATGCACAAAATTAGACCTGGCTATCGGGAAAAATCTTCCGGAAGCATGGACTATGCCTAAATCTGCACAATAAGATACATTGTCATTCCATAAGCTTATATACCAGTTATTTGAATACCGGCCTACTTCTATATCAAACCAATGATTGGCGTTAAACCCGTTAAAATCTTTATATGTCACATCATACATACGGACAATAAACCTTGTGCCGTCCAAGTTGCCGCCTAACTGGCGCTTTACGTCTTCTATTGAACTCTCGGCAATTTCCCAGTAAGCATATACCCAGAAAGGGTCTTTTGCTATCAAAGTAATCCTTGTTGTATTGTTATAAGAAGGGAGTTCGTACTCATTTATTGTTATGGGCGTTGATTGTACTTTTTTTTCTAGAATTACAGCGGGCTTGACCACACTGGAAACAGTAGCCGTTACTCGCGGAGTTTTCTTTTGTAGGAGCGGCTTCTTCTTCATAGCCTTTATAATAGCCTCTCTCCCATCTTTATAAACGCGTTCTATAGAATTTCTTTTTTTAATTTTTGGTTTTTTAACGGCCATAAATGTCCAATACCTGGTCAGCTACAGCATCCCAGGAAAAAACAGTTTCAACTGCAATCCTGCCATTAGCGCCCATCCACCTTGCGTGGTCAAAATCTGAAAACGCAGTGCCTACGCCCCATGCTATTGATTCAGGATTTGGATAAACTTTTAAACCTGTTATGTCATGCCATATTATTTCCCCGGGCCCGCCGTTTGAAGTGGCCACCACAGGCTTCCCTGCGCTCCACGCCTCTAATAAGACTATTCCAAAAGGCTCGTTTCTCGAAGGCATGCACACAATGTCTGTTGCCTTGTAAAGATCGGAAAGCTTCCATCCATTATTAAAGCCTATAAACCTTGTGGCGTGATGAACGCCGATCTCTTTTGCCCTATCCTCCACGCCCCAGCGCATCTCTCCGTCTCCCACAAAAACAAACTTTGCATTATTGTAATATTTAAGTATATGCGAAATAGCCTCTATCAAAAGATCCGGGCCTTTTTGATAAACAATCCTGCCCACAAAAAGAACCATTGGATCCATAGGCCCTATTCCATAATAACGCCGGACTGCCGCAGGATCTATCCAGCCGTCAAAATTCTTGTAATTAACTCCATTATATACTACGTCCGCCTTCCAGTCAGGCACATTATACATCCACTGAATTTCAGCCTTAAGCGCATTTGAAACACTGATTACATGGTCTGCGCAGTATGTGCCATGTCTTTCATGGTCTCTGATCTTTGCAGAATCGCCGTCATGAAAATTGTTTCCACACCTGCCATATTCAGTTGAGTGTATAGTAAGAACAGCCTTGCTTGGCCTAACCTGTTTTATCCAGACCATTGCGTTTGAGGTCAGCCAGTCATGGCTATGAATCACATCAAAAGGGCCTGTGACGCTCTCTGTTTGGAAAAATGCATTCACAAAAGAACGGCACATATTGTTTATTTCTTCTACAAAATCAGGGCTCTGGTTAAAATGGCATCTATGGTAATGTACGCCGTGAATGCATTCATACCATGCCTGATCAGAGTTACCAGCTCGCGTAAAAACATGAACCTCATTGCCTTTACGCTCAAGGCCGCATGCAAGTTCTGTAACGTGCACGCCCACCCCGCCCACGCAAATAGAATGCATAGATTCCCATGAAAATATGGCTATCCGCATACTCCTCCGCCTAAATAAGTTTACACTTTGACAATGTCAGAGTGTAAACTTATAACTCGATTACTGAATTTTCTGAACCGAAAGCGTTTACTATGAAAAGATTATTTAAAGGGTCTCTCTGCCATTGGCCGTCAATTAAATATTTATACTCATAACGTCCAGACTTAAGGGTCAAATCTCTTGTCCATACTCCATCTTTAGATTTTTTAAGATTGGCTCTAGATGCATCCCATGAATTAAAATCTCCTGCCAGGCGCACATCCTTTGCAGTTGGCGCGCTTATCTTAAAAATCACCTTTTTTGACGAACATTTCTTAATAGCCATTTCCCCCTCCTTTTTTTTGGCGTATGACACCAATCGCGTGAGCCCAAATGATACCAGAAAGCCCAGCATCTGTAAATAGGTATAACTACCTACTTTAGAGAGCTTTTTTTCCTATACAATATATAGTGGTTACTATATAGTGGTTATACCTTCTTTGAGTGCATATTTAATGAGGTCTGCTTGGCGGTGTATCCCGAGTTTCTGCATTATATTATTTCTGTGGGCAAGCGCGGTCTTTAAAGAAATCTTAAGATGTGTCGCAACTTCCTTATTTATATAGCCTTCTGCAATAAGTTGAAGAACCTCTCTTTCTCTCCCAGTAAGACTGACTATCTTTTTTTCTCCTATCTTCTGGCCTCTTGAATCAATGTAATCCTGTATTACAAATGTGGATATCCTAGGACTAAGAAAATATTCATTCTTGTAAACTACTCGTATGGCCTGAATAATCTCATCGGCTGCTGAATCTTTTAACACATACCCTTTTATTCCCAGGCTTAAAGCCCTCTCTATAAATGCCCTATTATCATGCATGCTTAGTATAATTACTTTATTCCTTGGGTTAATCTGCATTATCTGGCTTGAGGCCTCAAGGCCATTTAATATAGGCATGGTTATATCAATTATGAATATATCCACTGAAGCATTCTTTGCAATATCCACAACCTCTTTACCATTTGACGCCTCTTTGATAACCTTTATATCTTGTTCCTGAGATATCACAGCGCTTAAGCCCTGTCTTACTATCGCATGGTCATCCGCCAGGACTACTTCTATAGCCATCATTACGCCTCTTCAATTATTGGAAAAGTTACATTTATATTTGTCCCATTCTTAGATTTAGACTGCAGTAAAAACTTTCCATCCAATAAATCCACCCGCTCTCTCATCCCACGTAAACCAAGCTTATCCATGTTTATATCTTTGAAAAATACCTCTGCATCAAACCCTATTCCATCGTCTTCTATTGTAAAACTTATTTCTCCTTTTTTAAGCAATAACTCTATCTTTACATTTCTTGCCTTTGCATGCTTTACAATATTATTAAATGCCTCCTGTATTACCCTGTACAGGGTAATCGCCACCTCTTCCTTTATATGAATATTGCCTATATTTTCTTTGAATTTTATATTTAAAGGATATGACTTTGTGTAATGCGAGAAAAGTTCGCGCAAGACTGACGGAAGTCCAAGCATGCCTAACTCCGCAGGCCTCAGGTCTATAAAAAGCGCTCTGATTTTCTCTGCTGTATTAGCTAAGATTATTTTTGCGTCTTTTATTACGCGGAGGGCGCTATCGAGATTACGTTTCGTTATCTCTTTTTCAATTATGTTCAACGCTGAGCCAAGAGATACTGAGAATTGGCCTATCTCGTCATGAAGATCCCGAGATATCCTATGCCTTTCCTCTTCCTGGATAGCTAGTATCTTCTTTGAAAATTCCCTTGCCTCAGCATTTTCCATTTAGTGAGCGCTTGACTTACGGAACGAGCATAGCGAGTGAACGTAAGTCAATGCGCGAATTAATCCTTGCCATTTTGCGTAGTACATTAAAATAACCGGCTTCTAGTTTGTTCAAATCCCCCGCAAAATGGCGAGGATAAGTTCGGACATATGACTTATGTCGTCCTTCGGACTCCGTAAGTCATGTCCTCACTTATAATCCCTTATTCAATATATACTCTATAAGGTCGACCACTCTGGAGGAATACCCCCACTCATTATCGTACCAGCTCAGCACCTTTACCATCCTCTTATCAATTACATGAGTAAGGGCCGCATCGACTATTGAAGAATGCGGATTACCATTAAAATCCTTTGACACAAGCGGTTTATCGCAATACTCAAGGATACCTTTTAATTTTCCCTCTGCCGCTTCCTTCATCGCCATATTGACTTCTTCTTTTGTAGTGTCTTTTTCAACTTCCACTACAAGGTCAACAAGAGAGACGTTCGGCGTAGGGACCCTTATTGCAAGTCCGTCTAATTTTCCCTTTAATTCAGGAAGCACGAGGCTCACTGCCTTTGCAGCGCCTGTAGTTGTAGGTATCATTGAAAGGCAGGCTGCCCTTGCCCTTCTTAAATCCTTATGCACAAGGTCAAGGATCCTCTGGTCATTTGTGTAAGAATGAATCGTGGTCATTAAACCTCTTTTTATTCCAAACTTTTCTATCAAAACCTTTGCAACCGGCGCTAAACAGTTTGTTGTGCAGCTTGCGTTTGAAACTACGCTGTGTTTTGAAGGGTCATACACCCTCTCATTAACGCCCATAACAATTGTAAGGTCTTCATTCTTCGCAGGGGCTGTGATTATAACCTTTTTTGCGCCTGCCTGAATATGCTTCACCGCCTTTTCCTTTTCCGTAAATACGCCTGAAGATTCCACCACTATCTGGACTCCCATGCTTGCCCAAGGAATCTCTGCGGGGTCCTTATAGCTCAATACCTTTATTTCTTTGCCGTTTACGACCAAGGCATTTTCCTTTGCCTCAATGTTTACCTTTAATTCTCCCAGTATAGAATCGTATTTCAAAAGATGCGCAAGGGTGGTTGTAGGCGTTGGTAAATCGTTAACTGCCACAAAATCGATATTGCGGTTCTCAATCGCTGCCCTGAAAACATTCCTGCCTATTCTTCCAAAACCATTAATGCCAACCTTTACTCCCATGTTGTTTCCTCCCAAATTTGCGAAGCAAATTTGATCCTGAGGCAGCGTTAAAAAATATGAGCGAAGCAAATATTTTAGCTGCCGAAGGACCTTTACTCCAGTTTAACCTATTTTATTTTCTCTACTCTTAATGTGAATTATATTTTACTTTGCTGTGCACGTTTCTCTTAAGCACTTAGCAGTTATTTCAGGCGAGGAAGGATTTATATAGAGGCCTGAACCCCATTCAAAACCAGCTACATTTGTCAATTTGGGCATTATCTCAAGATGCCAATGGAATTCTTCATAAACCCCGTCTCTAATAGGCGCAGTGTGAATTATAAAATTATACGCAGGGTCATTAAGTCTTAATTTCAACCTCACAAGGACTTCTTTTAATGCGCCTGCCATATCGTAAATCGCAGAATCATCTATTGATTTAAATTCAGAGCTATGAGATTTTGGCAATAACCATATCTCGAATGGAAAGCGAGACACGAAAGGGCAAAATGCTAGAAAATGTTTATTTTCAAACACTATTCTCTCTTTTTCCTGCTGCTCCTGCGCTATCATATCGCAGAAAACGCATCTCTCTCTGTATTTAAAATAATTCTGGGCGCCTTTTAATTCTTCCTTAACCCTCTTAGGCACAATAGGCAATGCTACTAGCTGGGTATGCGAATGCTCAAGCGACGCGCCTGCAGATTCCCCGTGATTTTTAAAAAGTAAAATATATCTGAACCTTGCATCATTTTCCAGATCTATGGTCCTGGATTTATATTTTGATATCACATCTCTTATCTCATCCTGCGTCAGGTCAGCCAGGTTTTTATAATGATCTGTATTTTCAACTATTACCTCGTGTGCGCCAATGCCGTTTGACATATCAAACATACCTATGCCGCGCCTATCCAGCTCTCCTTCTATCTTCAACGCAGGAAATTTATTAGAGACAACTCTGACTGTCCAGCCTGGGGTATCAGGCTCTGTCTTAAGGCCTCTAACTGCCTCTATTTCAGGAGGCGTCATCTTTTCGTTTCCAGGACAAAAAGGACATGTCCCGCCTTTCTTAGTCTGCGGTTTCATGTCAAATTCATTACATTTTTTTGGATGAGAGACAGCTATCTCCACCCATCTTCCTGTTATTGGATCTCTTCGCAATTGACTCATTATAAAATTACCTCACGTAAATGCTTTGCCGCTTCTTCCGGAGGAGTAGGATTTATGTAAAATCCTGAACCCCACTCAAAACCAGCTACCTGCGTTATCCTTGGCATAACTTCAATATGCCAATGATAATCCTCTTCTATCGTATGCCAATATCCAGGTCTTCTTGTCCGCCTGAAAGGAGCTGTATGCAGCATATAATTATATGGTGGGTCGTTCAATATCTTTGAAAGTTTAGCAAATACTGTCTTTAAAACATTTGCCAGATCTTTTATTTCATCAGCCTGTATATTCATAAAATCTGCCCTGTGAATTTTAGGCATTATCCATATCTCAAAAGGAAACCTTGAAGCAAAAGGCGCAATTGCCACAATGGTTTTTGTCTCCATTATGATCCTTGCGCCTGTTTCTATTTCCTGGCGTATAATGTCGCAGAAAATACACCTTTCTTTATATTCGAAATAAAACATGGAGCCCCTGAGTTCCTCTTTGACTCTTGTAGGCGTAACAGGCGTTGCGATAAGCTGAGACCTGAGGTGTTTTGTTTTCTTACTGCCTCCTGCTTTCAATCCGTGATTTTTAAATAAAAGGCAATATTTAAAACGAATGTCTTTTTCGAGTTCGCTGATGCGATAGATAGAAGCATTAATTACATCTTGTATTTCAAGTTCTGATAATTGATATATATCAGTAAGGTGCTTAGGGGACTCTATTAGCACTTCATGGGCGCCTATATTATTCATAACATCATACATCCCAGCTCCGCGCCTCTCAAGTTCCCCTTCTATCTTGAATTTCGGAGCTATGCTGGGCACAACCCTCACGTTCCAGCCTGGGGTATCTTTTTTTGTGCCTGGTTTTCTTATTGCAAATATTTCTGTAGGCGTCTTTTTTTCATGGCCTTCGCAAAAAGGACATTCCATTTCTGGTTCATCCGCATGCTTGATGTTAAAATCGCTCGGCCTTTTAGCCCTCTCAGTAGATATTATAACCCATCTTCCTATTACAGGATCTCGTCTTAATTCTGGCATATGTATAGTCACCACTGAATTTTGCCAGTCGCTTCACATAGCGGCTGGGCAAAATTGGTTAAGGAATTAATATACTCCCACTGTTAATACAACGGTTGAATTATATCATTAAAAATTATTTATGCAAGAAAAATTTTTGTGACCGGCTATAAATTCTTTTGCAGTCATTCTTCGCGAACTTTCTAATTGAAGCTCTTCTATTTTTAAAGCCCCTTTCCCTGTTTTAACCAGTATGCCATTTTTACTGACTCCTAATATTGTGCCAGGCATTGACTTTTTATCAATCAAATCCGTAATTGGCCCTGCCTTCCATATCTTAAGTATTTTTTTATCCAGCGAGATAAAACATCCTGGCCATGGCGTAAAAGCCCTGATTCTATTGCAGATTTCATCAGCGCTATTAGCCCAGTTAATCAGGCCGTCTTCTTTTTTTAATTTAGGCGCATAAGTTGCCTTACTATGATCCTGCGCTATAAATTCAACTTCATTGTTTCTTATTAACCTTATAGTATCCAATAAAATATTTGCGCCTTTTATAGAAAGTTTTTCGGATAATGTAACAGCGTTATCCTGTTCGCTTACAGGCAATATTTCCTTAAGAACAACATCCCCTTCATCCATTTTTTCATTCATGCGCATAATGGTTACGCCTGTCTCTTTTTCTCCATTAGCAATAGCCCAGTTTATAGGAGCCGCCCCTCTATATTTCGGTAAAAGCGAGGCATGGATATTCAGGCAATATAATTTTGGTAAACTCAGTACTAATTTCGAAAGTATCTGGCCAAAGCTTGCTACAATAAACAAATCCGCATTAAATTTTTTAAGAAATTCTATGGATTCCTTGGAATTTACTCTTACAGGCTGAAACGTTTCAATCCTAAGTTCTCCGGCTTTTGATTTTACCGCTGTAGGCGCTATCTTAAGAGACCTGCCTTTTTGCCTGTCTGGCTGCGTAATCACAAGAACAATATTCTCGTTCTTAGCAAGTGCCTCTAATATAGGTACAGCAAAATTTGAGCTGCCGAAAAATATTATTTTCAAATGCATAGTCCCCTATGAATTAATGTATTATAAGTTGACACTCTGACAATGTCAGAGTGTCAACTTATTTAAAATTCCATACAGACCTTCGCGCCAAACTGCTTGATAATCTTCTTGCGCTTCAAAAATCCTATCTTGTCTACAAAAAGTATTCCGTCCAGATGATCTGTTTCGTGCTGTATTATCCTGGCAAGAAGGCCTTCTGCGTTTATCTTAAACATATCTCCGTCAAGATTAAGCGCCTCTACTGTAATAAACTCAGGCCTTATAACATCGCTGGAAACGCCTGGTAAACTCAAACAGCCTTCGCAAAACTTTACCTTTCCTTTTTTCTGGGTTATCTTAGGATTAATTAAGGTTAAGGCTATCTTATTATTTCCAACCATATCTTCTACAACTATAATGCGCTTACTGATGCCTACCTGAGGAGCTGCCAGGCCAACCCCATTGCTAGAGCGCATTGTCTCTATCATATCATAAGCAAGCTTGCGCTCATCGTTGCCTACTTTTCCTGCCTGCCTGGCTTTCTTCCGTAACGCCGGGTCTGGATATATTTTTATTTCTAACTTTGCCATATGCTTTTTTATTTTACCATACCTCTTCCATCTTGACAATCATATAACCTTAATGTAGAATTGTTTCATATGGATGAAAAGGAATTAAAAGAATTTTACAATAAAGGGCTTCTGGCATTTGAAAAGCAAAATTACGATTACGCCATTGAGCTATTTTCTCAGATACTATCAGCCCGATACGACCACCTGGAAGCCAGGCGCTATCTGCACCTTTCGCTTCAAAAGAAAGCAGAAGGTTCTAAACCTTCTATTGCCAGTTCAGTAAATAAATTTTTTCTTTCAATGCAGGCTAATGGCATGTTGAAAAAAGGCAATATGCCAGGATGCCTTGAGTTACTTGAAAAGATAATGGCTTCTAACCCCAATGACTTTGAAACATTAAAAAATATAGCTGATATATTTTATAAAAAAGGAATGCTGCTCCACGCAATAAATAATCTGGAAGAGGCGAAACTGGCGAATCCAAAAGATATAGACACGCTTAAAAAACTTGGAGAGTTATACGTAAAAAAAGAAGACTATCGCAATGCTAAAGCAACTTACGAATCAGCGCTTAAAATAAACCCTAACGACACAGAAGTCCTGAAATCCTTCAAAAACCTTGATGCCCTTGGAACCCTCAAACGCGAATTCGGAAATTAAGACGGGTCCACATCCACTGTTATAATAATTCCTGAGTTTTTATTCTTATCCAGCGCCTTTTTCAAAATAGATGTAATATCTCCTGCGGTTTCTGACCTTAAAAATATGCTCCACCTGTACATGCCCTTCATCTTTGAAATCGGAGCAGGCGCAGGCCCTAAGATTTCTATATTTTTAGATTTTGTTTCTTTTTCAAGGCTGGACTTTAAATTATAGCTTGCCTTAAAAACCCTTTCTTCTTTTCTGCCCCTAAGGGTCAAGCTAACCATATGGCAGAATGGCGGAAGATATAGTTCTTTTCGCAGTGATATCTCTTTGTCGTAAAACGTATTGTAATCATGATTTTTAGATGCCTGGATTGAATAATGCCCAGGCGTATAACTCTGTATTATTACCCTGCCTCCCAGATCGCCCCTTCCAGCGCGGCCTGCAACTTGCGTCAATAAATTAAATGTGCGCTCAGCTGACCTGAAATCAGGAAGATTTAAAGCTGTGTCAGCTGATATAACTCCGACAAGCGTAACCTTTGGAAAATCCAGGCCTTTGGCTATCATCTGAGTGCCTATTAGAATATCCAGATGAGCGTCTTTAAACTTTAAAAGTATCTTATTGTGCGCGCCGCGCTTGTGGGTAGCGTCAGTATCCATGCGCGCTATAGAGGCTTGCGGAAAAAGCCTGTGGGCTTCGCTTTCAACCTTTTCTGTGCCAAGGCCCCAGTATTTTAAATAGCTAGCGTTACATTCAGGACAGATTTCAGGAGGAGCCATATTAAAATTACAATGGTGGCACACAAGTTTTTTCTTATCAAAATGATACGTGAGGCTGACGCTGCAGCGTTTGCATTTAATGACATATCCGCATTTTCTGCAATTTATGAATGTTGAGAAGCCGCGCCTATTTAAAAAAAGTATGACCTGTTTTTTCTCAGCTATATCCTTCTCTATCCATTCTTTAAGTTTCTGCGAAAATATAGGGATCTTCTTGGCCCTTGTCATCTCCTCCCGCATGTCTACTATATCTACTGCCGGTAAAAGCCTGGAATCTATCCTTTCAGGGAGTTCTATAAGAGTAAATTTTCCATTTTTAGCTGCATAAAAAGATTCTAATGACGGGGTGGCGCTCCCCAGTATTACAATAGCTTTTGAAAGCTCCGCCCTTTTTATTGCCACGTCCCTTGCGTTATACCTGGGCACATCCTCCTGTTTATAAGATGTCTCGTGTTCCTCGTCTACGACTATCAGCCCTAGATTTTTAAGAGGCGCAAATACAGCTGAGCGCGGCCCTATAACAATCTGGGCTGCGCCTGAACTTATTCTATGCCATTCAGAAATACGCTTGGACCCGAGAAGCCTTGAATGCAATACTGCTATTTTATCCCCGAATCTTGCTTTGAAGCGCGCTACGGTCTGCGGCGTAAGCGAAATCTCAGGAACAAGTATTATGCTGGAAAGCCCGAGCTCTAAGGCATGGGCTATTGATTGAAGATAAACCTCTGTTTTTCCGCTTCCTGTTACGCCATGCAGAAGAAAAACCCTGTGAATCCTGGCATCTATTGAATTCGTTATGCAATCGAGCGCGAGCTTTTGTTCTTCATTGGGCATAAGATGCTTATCAGAGCCGTCTATAAATTCAAACTCCTTTTCTTCTTCATTGTGTTTTTCTTTTCTTTGTCTTTTCCCGGAGGCGCCTTTTTTAAGAACGCTGGGAATAGCTGCTGAGATCGACTCTCCCCAGGAAGAATAATAATACGTTGAAATCCATTTTGTAAGCTCCAGCATCTTGGAATCTACACACAGGGTTTTATCAAAAATACTATTTATAGGCTTAATTTTTTCTATGTCGCATTCATCAGAAAGCCCTACCACATAACCCGTAACTACCTTGTTTCCAAAAGACACCTCTACTATACTCCCTATCTTAATATCCTCCTTAAGAGATTCCGGGATAGAATATGTAAAAGGCCTTTCTATGGGCCGGTTAATAACTATATCTGCATACATCTCTTCACAAGACCAGGTCTTGAGCACAGCAATTACTGTGCTCAAGACCTGGTCTTCTCCATTAGTGGTCTTTCAACGCTTCTATTATCTTTTTCATATCTCCCCATACCAATTTCTTATCCCCGGGATTACGCAGAAGATATGCGGGATGATATGTAGGCATAAATTTTATTCCTCTATATTCGCGCCAGTTGCCTCTGAGCTTACTTATAGGCGCCTCTGTTCCGAGAAGGGTCTGGCTGGCAAATTTTCCAAGCCCGCATATTATCTTTGGCTTTATCATATCTATCTGAGCGTAAAGATAGTCTATGCATATAGAGATTTCTTCTGGCAATGGATTTCTATTTTGTGGTGGCCGGCATTTTAAAATATTACAAATATAAACATCGTCTCTTTTAATGCCCATTGCCTCTATTATTTTTGTGAGAAGCATGCCGGCCTCTCCTACAAAAGGTATGCCTTGTATATCTTCGTCACGGCCAGGCGCCTCTCCGACAAATACGAGCTTTGCGTTTATATTGCCTGAACCAAATACGCTATTTGTCCGCATCTTTCCCAACGGACATTTCTGGCAATTCAATACTTGGTTTTTAACCAAAGACAGCTGGATATCCTTTGACTTGGATGAAAAAAGATATTCGGATATACCGTTTTCCCTTTCCATCTCAAAATAACTTCGTATAGATTTTAAAATGTCAGCCATATGGACCTCACCGCCTCTGGAGGTGTATTTTTATGGTCTAGGATGATACTTCTGGTGAATCGATTTCAACCTGTCTTTACTTACATGCGTATAAATCTGCGTGGTAGAGATATCTGCATGCCCAAGCATCTCTTGCACTATTCTCAGGTCAGCGCCTCTCTCAAGTATGTGCGTTGCAAAAGAATGCCTTAAGCTATGAGGTGTAATATTTTTTTTAATCCTGGCTACCTTTACATATCTTTTTATAATCTTCCAGAATGTCTGGCGCGACATAGGCTTAGATAACCTGGTTAAAAATAAATAATTTGAAATACTCTTTTTCAAAAATTGCGGCCTGGATTTTTCCAGATACCTATCTAAGCTTTCTTTTGCCTTTCTGCCAAAAGGCACTATCCTTTCCTTTGAGCCTTTTCCAAAACATTTTGCAAAACCAACCCCCATATTAATATCATCCATTTTAAGGTTTACAAGCTCTGAAACTCTCATACCTGTAGCATACATAAGCTCCAGGCAAGCCTTATCTCTCATCTCCATGAGATCTCTGACATTCGGGGCATTCAACAAGGTCTCAACCTCGCTCACGCTCAGAGTAAATGGAAGTTTTTTCCATAATTTGGGGGATTCTATAATAGTTGTTGCGTTCTCTTTGATTATATTTTCCTTTAAAAGAAACTTAAAAAAACTCTTTATGCACGCAAGTTCCCTTGAAACCGAATTAGAAGCGAGCCCCCTGTCCTTTTCAGCCATCATAAATGAATTTATCATCTGCCTGGAGACCTTATCTATGGAATCAATCTTTTTTGATTTTAAATAACCAGCGAATTTACAAAGATCTCTTTTATAGGAACTGAGTGTATTATTCGCCATTCCCTTTTCAACAGATATATAACTCAAAAATTGCTCTATTAATTCATCCATATGGATCAGAAGTTATAAAATAAATGGGTTATTAATCTTTTCGTTTCCTATCGTAGAACTCGGCCCATGGCCTGGATAAATAACATAATCATCATCCAGCGTGAACAATTTTTCTTTTATAGAGCTTGTAATATCTTCCTCCGAGCCGTATGTAAAATCAGTCCTGCCTATGCCTTGGCAAAAAAGCGTATCTCCTGTGAGAATCACTCCAGCGCCCTTCAGGCAAATAGAGCCTGGCGTATGTCCAGGGGTGTGGATAACCTCAAGGTTATATTTACCTATATCTAGCATATCCCCATCTTCTAATAATCTTGAAGCAGATTTTGTTTTAAGAAGAAATCCAAATGCGCCTGACAGATTTTTAGAAGGATCCATCAAAAAATCAGCGTCCAGCCGGTGTATCCATACAGGAATACTGAACTCCTTATTGGCGCCTATATGGTCTCCATGGCCGTGGGTATTTATAACAGCTTTTGGTTTCAGGCTGTATTTATCTATAACGCTTTTAATTTCCTTGTAATCTCCGCCTGGGTCTATTACAAAAATCTCTTTTGTATGCTCATCGCCTACGAGATAACAATTTGATTCCAGAGGCCCTACGACTATTTTCTTGATAAGCACTTTTTATTTCCTTAACTGGAGAAAATCCTTTATGTGGCTATACGAAAATCTTTTATCTATAAGCCGTTTTGTCTTCTCTAAAACCTGCGTAATTCTGTATTTCTCGCTGTTTGTCAAATTTATCTTTTTAACATCAGGGTCTACTGATTTTATTTCTACCATAAAACCTTCCAGCTCTTTATATTTTTCGTCATTAAGATATTTCTGCATCTCCAGTAAATTCTGCATTAGTTCATTATAACACTCTGTTCTTTTTTTATAAGAGTCGTCCATCCTGTAAATCAATTCCCCTTGCCATGATTTCCAGAATAAAAACCGTTTTTTATAAAGTTCGTCCACCCTCTGCTCTATTGGATAATCATATGTAGTAACAATAGGTAACGGCTTTTCCTCCTGCTGTTTTTTACGCGTAAACTTTCTCTGCATCCCCGCGCACCCTGCAATACATATGCACAAAACAACTATAATAGATTTCTGTATCCATGCATTTTTTACCATATAACTCCCTTCCCTATCTTTCTAACTTTACAATTCGTGCCAGGCACAATTTGTAAAGTTAGTTAATTTAAATTGCTTATAAGCTTTTTGAATTCGTTTTCGTCTATGATTTTGACGCCAAGTTGCTTTGCCTTTTCAAATTTAGAGCCAGGGTCTTTGCCCGCCACTATATAATCTGTATTCTTGCTAACGCTTGAAGAGGCATTGCCGCCGCGCTTACGTATAAGTTCTTCTATTTCGTTTCTTGAGAAACCTTCCAAAGACCCTGTAACAACAAAGGTTTTGCCTTCCAGATTTTTAGACTTTAAAGAAGAATCTTTTTCTTCTGTATTTACTCCGCTACGCCTCAATTTCTCGATAATCTTTTTATTTTCTTCTGTTCTGAAAAAATTAAATATACTTTCCGCCATCACAGGCCCTATCTCATTTATACTTTGAAGCTCCTCGATATCTGAGTTTGCCAGCCTGCTGAGAGACTTGAACCTGGATGCAAGTATCCAGGCGCTTCTTACTCCAACATGCCTTATGCCCAGGCCATACACCAGCCTATTAAATGAATTAGACTTGCTTTTTTCTATTGCGCTGATAAGGTTTGCAGCGGATTTATCAGCCATCCTTTCAAGATCAGCCAATTTTTCATGTTTTAAAATATAAATATCTCCATAATCTTTTATCATTTTTTTATCCACCAATTGAGCCACAATAGCATCGCCCATGCCTTCTATATCCATTGCTTCTCTTGATGCGAAATGCCTGATCCTTTCTTTTAATTGAGCTGGGCAGCTTATATTTTCGCATCTAAGAGCAACTTCATTTTTAAGTTTTTTGACAGCGCTTCCGCACACAGGGCATTGTTTTGGCATAAAAAATTCTTTTTCAGAACCCTTACGTTTCTTTTTCACTACTCTAACTACTTGTGGTATGATCTCGCCTGCTTTTTCAACCAGAACATAATCCCCTATCCTCACATCTTTACGGCCAATTTCATCCTGGTTATGAAGTGACGCGCGGCTTACAGTGCTGCCAGCTAGTTCTATAGGCTTTAAAATAGCTACAGGTGTAAGAGTGCCTGTCCTTCCGACTTGGACAAGTATATCCTCCAGGATAGTCTCTTTTATTTCCGCTGGAAATTTATACGCTATCATCCATCGCGGGCTTTTAGATGTCTGGCCAAGAGACCTCTGATATAGAAAAGAATCTACTTTTATAACCATGCCATCTATATCATACTCAAGTTTATGCCTCTTCTCCTGCCATTCATTACAATATTCGATAACTTTTTCTATTGAGTTGCATTTTTTAATATTAGGGTTTACGCGAAATCCGCTGTCCCTTAAAAAAATAAGCGCTTCAGACTGAGTCTGGAATTCCCTGTCTTTCAGATAACCAACCCCGTATATCCACATATCCAAACGCCTTTTGGCTAACTTTGAACTATCCAATAGTTTTAAAGAGCCTGCTGCCGCATTCCTGGGATTCGCAAAAAGTTCTTCGCCAAGTCCTTCCTTTTCTTCGTTTATCTCAAGAAATGATTTAGCCGGCATATACACCTCGCCCCTTGCTTCAAATGATTCAAGCGCTAATATGCCTTTTTTAACTTCCAGCTTAAGCGGAAGGCTCTTTATTGTCTTTAAATTTAAAGTAACATCGTCTCCTTTAATCCCATCGCCCCGCGTAGCTCCTCGAATAAACTTTCCATTTTCATAAAGAAGCGATATGCTGACGCCGTCTATTTTTAATTCAACTACATAATCTAATTTATCGACTTCTAGATTCTTCCTCACCCGTTCGTCAAACTTTATTATCTCTTCAGGAGAATAAGTATTGTCCATGCTAAGCATTGGGGCCTTGTGCTCTACTGTTTTAAACTCCTTCAGGGCTTCGCCGCCAACTCTACAAGTAGGGGAATCAGGCATAATAAATTCAGGATGAGATTCCTCTAATTTTTTAAGCTCGTCCATAAGAACATCATATTCCCTGTCAGAGATTTCAGGCTTATTATCCACATAATATCTTTTATTATGGAGAACTATCTCTTTTCTCAAATCTTGGATTCTTTTTTTTATATCTTTTCTCATATGTCAGATCTCATATCAAAAACATCAAATTCCCCTGTGGGTTTTTCCCAAGATAATTCCGCATTGGTAATATAGCGGCCTAACTGGCCTTTTGATATCTTGCCCAAGAAGTCATTTAAATCTTTTTCTTTTCCTTCAGCAATGATTTCCACTCTTCCATTTTCTAAATTTTTAACCCATCCTGTTAAACCCAAGCCCATCGCGATATCCTGAGCAGTATACCTAAACCCTACACCCTGCACCTGCCCAGAATATAATATATGCGCCCTTTTCATGCAACCCTTTTCTCTGGATTACCTCTTTATTCCGGGTAATATTATACTTGATTAAGGGGTAATTTTTAGAGTGGTCGGGGAGGGCGGATTCGAACCGCCGGCCTCTTGCTCCCGAAGCAAGCGCGCTAAGCCAACTGCGCTACTCCCCGTTCCAAATCTAAGTGGATATTTTTAAAAGCTTCATACAGGTTTGGAACGGGGCACAGCCTCGTGTTCCAAACCTTGCTAAAACTTCAAGTTAACTTTTTCTTTTCTTCCAGTGAATCCACTGAGAGTAGCTTGTCTTCGAATTTATCTAAACTTTTTACTGCCCTTTCATAACTTGATTTTATATTATCAAGATGAGTCCCTATTATCTCAAAATCCTCTGTGAATTTTCCAAGAGAGCCTTTCAAGGTAATAAGCATCTTGATCACTTCCTGCGCCTTTTCTTCTACCTTCAACCCTTTCATGCCAAGGATAATAACCTGCAGATACGCATAAAAACTATTCGGAGATACAGGTATTACTTTTTTGGATATGGCATGGCTGAATATGGATTTTTCTTCTCCGAAGACCTCGTCTTTTATGATCGTCTCATAATACACATTTTCCGCAGGTATGTACATAAGGGCAAAATCATAAGTACCTTCGTCAGGAAGTATATATTTAGCTGCAATGTCATCTATATGTGTCTTTACAGCTTTTATAAATTCCCTTTTCGCGCGTTTTTTATCCTCATCGCCTGTCACTTCCACAAAACGTTTAAAACTCTCGAGTGGAAATTTTGAATCCACAGGCACAAGCCTGCTGCCTATCTTGATGGCAGCATCCACTCTTTCGCCTGTCTTGAAACAATACTGAAGCTCATAAAAATCCTTATAAGGCATTATCTGCTCAAGAAGCGACTCTAAAAACAGTTCTCCAAGCCCGCCCCTCATCTTAGGGGCCTTGAGTATTTCCTGTAAACTCGCTATATCCTTGCCAACCTCGTAAATCTGCTGGGTTTTTTCATCCAGGGAACCAAGGCTTTTTTTCACATCGCCGAAAACCTTTGTCGCGTTATCAAGCCTCTCTCCCATGCCGGAGCTTACTATCTGCTGGACCTTGGCGCTTTCATTAAGCTGTTTTAAAATAAGCTCTGTGTTCTTAGAAAGCGTATCGCCCCATTCGCGACGAAGAACATTTATCTTTTCTTCGTTCTCCTTTAATGCAGACTCTCTGGCCTTTTTATTAAAAAATAACATCAGGATAGCTATAATAAAAAAACCTACTAAATTAACTATTATTATCATTTTACCTTCCACTCATACTGGCCCGTGGATTCATTTAAAGTTTCTATAGGTGTTCCAGGGTTAGCTCCGTCCTGAAGCTTTTTAGCGTACATTTTCTGTACTTCTTCAATAGAAATCCTGTTTTTAGTTGCAATGGCGTTATATATCACCATGCGGTCTGTGTTCTCTGCATCAATTAAAGCCTTGGTTGAAGAATCTGCGCTTCCTCTTATTTCAACCATGCCAAGTTTACTCTCTCCGATAACTCCCTTTTCCTCCCATGAATCTAATTCACTTTTCCTGTCCCTGCGGCTATAAGCTGCTTTCTCGACCTCAGGCCCGAATGATTCCTGGGCATAAGCGTCTCTTATAAATACATCTAACCAGGTTCCCTGTTTACTTCCGCTAGGCTTCTTTTCATTACCAGAAACAATGTCTTCAATTGCGTTAATATCCTTTGCCACATGCTGATATATATCCAATCTCATTGATATATCCAGTTTTATCGGCTCCTTTGGCGCTTCCACCCTTACTCTAGCGCAACCAAAAAACGCGGCCAGCGCAATAAATATTATCCAGAATTTTTTCATTGTCTCTCCTTTCCTTTGTTAAAATCATGCAAAATAACCGCAAGGCTCCGCTTGCCTGAACTTCCATCTAATTCTAAATCAAGCCCTATATTCCCGCTTTCCATAAAAAGCTTTATCATCCCATTATTATAATTGTAATTCCTGAAACTTTCCACTATTATATCAAGCGGCTGGTTTGACTGTTTCGCGACATTCTCAAGAAACGTTTTGTCCTTTATAATCAATACGCCACCTGGGGCATCTGTATTAAAATCGCCTTTTATGTCTTTTATATCCTGACCTTTACCTGAGAGATAAAACGCGCCACCCAATCTCCCTGTCATGTTAAATTTCTCGTTAAGCTTCATATCATCCACAAATCTCTTTATCTCCATGCCCTGCGTATCAAGGCTTAAATTATAATCTATATCCTGGTCCAATGTAATATTAAATTCTCCTTTCACATTTCCACCGAGAAAACTGATTAATAAAGGTTTTATACACAGGGACTTGCCTTTTAACTCGCTTTTTCCCATGACATCAGCTACTTTTAAGTTATTGTAATTAATCCCTTTTATGTAAAATTCTCCTGTATCCTGGCCCTGAGATGCGCTTAGAATCAACCCTTCTATCTCAAATAAATTAGTCTTACATGAAGAAATATTGAGTTTCATGTAATCAATAGACTTCGTAGGCATGTCTAATTGTAAAGACGCCCTTGCCTTTATTTTTATATCGTCTTTATAGAAATTCAAATCTACGTCAATAGCTTCTGCTTTATTTATTTCCTTATTCAATATTGAGCGCAGATCATAATAAACCCTTGCCTTTTTAATATTCACATCAAACATCTTTTCTCTGATCTTTATATTTTGGAATTCCGCGAAATCAAGCGTGACTTTTATGCCCTGAACAGAGCTTTCTTTGAAAATCTTATGAAGTTCTTTCTGAGCTATAAAGAGAAGAACAGGTTTAGCAAAAAAATAGACCGTCGCGGAAAATATGACAACTAATATTACAAACCCAAAAAATATTTTAACAAATATTCGGCGTGGCATTATCTTGTTACATATAACCGTATTCCTTTAGAATATCCTTGAAGTCGCTGGCTTTTGCTTTATCTTTTGCTATATATTTTCCTATTATATCTGTCTCGACATTTATAAAATCGCCCCTTTTCTTCATAGAAAACGTAGTGCTTTTAAGTGTATGAGGTATAAGATATACTGTAAAATATTCTTTTGTCACGCTTGCCACTGTAAGGCTAACGCCATCAAGTCCCACAGAGCCTTTTTCAACCACAAAACTGGAATATTCTTTTGGAAGCGACAACTTAAAACCAACGCCTTCTGATTTTCTGGATATATCAATAATGCTGCCCTTGTAATCCACATGGCCTGTGAGAAAATGGCCGCCAATCCTGGAATCAGCCTTAATGCCTCTTTCCAGGTTCACAGAATAATCAATCTTCAAGTGGGCCAGAGCAGTCCTTTTAAGCGTTTCAGGTACTACATCAAAACTTAAAATATTCCCGCTGATTTCAACTACGCTCAGGCATGAACCGTTTACGCAAATACTGTCGCCTATTTTAGCGTCGGAATGCACTTTACTAGCTTTTATCTTCAATAAAGCGCCTGTCGCGGTTTTATTTATCCCTTTTACAATGCCAACTTCTTCAATAATCCCAGTAAACATGAACTCCTCTCTCTAGTATATAAGTTGACACTCTGACATTGTAAGTTGACACTCTGACAATGTCAGAGTGTCAACTTACCGGCCTGCCGCTTACTAAAATATCTTCGCCAAGCATTTTAACTTTCATGTCTTTCAGTTCTATGGCCTGCCTTACTTTCTCTACGCCCCTGCCTTCAACAGAAGTCACTGCATTTCTGCCGCCTATAATCTTTGGGGCTATGAAAAATAAGGCCTTATCTACAAAGTCTTGCTCTAAAAATCCTGCTATAGTATCTCCTCCGCCTTCTACTAATAAGCGGCTGATCTCAAGTTCTGCCAGCTCTTTTAAAAGCCATTCCAGGTTAATCCTGTTATTCTTGCCAGGGCACGCTATAATGAGAATTCCTTTTTTATTAAATCTCTCCACTTTTTTTAATATATGCGAGACCTTTAATGACTTTCTCAGGATTGCCACTATATTCAGCGCCGGAGATTCCTTTGAAAAAATCTTTGCGCTTTCAGGAACCCTTAGATTTGAATCTAGCACAATCTTTATAGGTGATTTATTCTTTCTTGAAGTCAGGATAGGGTTATCTCTCATTATTGTATTCACGCCCACAAGCACAGCATCCATCTCGCTGCGCAGCCTGTGCGAATAATCTCTGGACTCATCCGCTGTAATCCATTTGGAATCCATTGTCTTTGTAGCTATCTTGCCGTCTAGAGACTCGGCAACCTTTATTGTCACAAAAGGCATCTTCTTTGTAACATATTTTATAAAAACTTCGTTTAACTTTGCTGCTTCTTTAGCTAAAATCCCCACTCTAACGTTAACGCCATTTTTCTCTAATTCCTTTTTGCCTTTTCCATTATTCAAAGGATTTGGGTCAATCATTGAGCAATAAACCTCTTTTATCCCGCTTTTTATAATTGCCTTTGAGCATGGAGGCGTTCTTCCTAAATGGGCGCATGGCTCAAGATTCACATAAAGCGTCGCGCCTCTTGCTTTCTGGCCAATTCTTTTTAGCGCGATAGCCTCTGCGTGCAGGCCTCCTGGCCGTCTATGATAAGCGCTTGCTATAATTTTCCCATTCTTTACGACCAACGCGCCTACCATAGGATTAGGGCTGGTAGTACTTTTTCCTTTTTCAGCCAGATCCAAAACCTTTCTCATAAAAAATTCATGTCTTTTCATAAATTACCTTGCTATCGCCGCATCTCTTAGCTTTTCCACAAGCTCATACGGAACCTTTACCTTGCCCAGCAGTACCTCTTTTTTCCCAAGCCCATGGCAATCAGAGCCGCCTGTTATAAGCAAGCCATATTCGCTTGCCAGTTTCTTGAATTCGGATGATTCCCTGTTATTATGATCTGAATGATACGCCTCTATACCCTGTATGCCTTCACCTGCAAGCATTTTTACAATATCTTTTAAAGGTTTAGTTTCTATATTAATTGTTTTAGGATGAGCTAGAACACTGACCCCGCCTACAGCTTTTATCATATCCACTGCCTCTTTTGGAGATAATTTGAATTTCTTTACATACGCAGGCGAATCATTACCAATATATTTTGTAAATGCTTCTCTAATACAAGCTACCTTTCCTTTTTTATACAAAAGATTTGCTATGTGCAGTCTTCCCACAGAGCCAGTCCTAGAACCCACAATTTCCAGTAAATCCTCATATTTCAAATCAATGCCCTGTTCGCTCAGCCTTCTTAAAATCTCTTTTGCCCTCTCTTCCCTGACCCTGCACAATTCTTCCAGTTTTTTTATAAATGAGCTATCCTGCCAGTCTATAAAATACCCCAGTATATGTATTTCACCGTCTTCCAATTCTGCAGTCAATTCCACACCAGGGATAATCTCTATATCCATATCCTTTGCAATTATAATGGCAGGAGTAATCGCAGCGCAAGTGTCATGGTCTGTTATTGCAATAGCGTCCAGGCCTTCCAGCTTGGCTAATCCAACAACCTTTTTAGGAGAAAAGGTGCCATCGGAAACATCTGTATGAACATGAAGGTCAGCTACTTTGCCCATTTATCTTTTAATTCTACTTTTTTTATTTTATCAAGTATCCCATTTACAAACTTTCCAGAATCAACATCCCCATATTTTTTGGCAAGCTCTATAGCCTCGTTTATAGAAACGTTTGGCGGTATATCATCTCTATAAAGCATCTCATATATAGACATGCGCATAATGTTCCTGTCTATGACAGCCATCCTGGAGATATCCCAATTATCCGTATATTTTGAAATAGTCTCATCTATTGTCTTAATATTTTCGCATGTGCCTTTTACCAGCGTTTCAGCAAAATCATGGGATTCCTTATTTATAGACTCAGACGCTTTTGACCAGAAGTCTTTAAAGCTAGAATCTACAGACTCTTTAGAAATCTCTATCCTATAAAGGATCTTTAAAGCGCATTCCCTTGCAAAAGTGCGTTTACGCATATTAAAGTTCCGCCACCAGGTTAGCCATTTCAATAGCTGAACGGGCTGCGTCACGGCCTTTGTTGCCCTGTTTCGTGCCTGCTCTTTCTATTGCCTGCTCTATTGAATCAGCTGTAATTATTCCGAATATCAAAGGCACGCCTGTATTTAAAGAAATATTCGCAATGCCTTTTGACGCCTCGCTTGCAATATAATCAAAATGAGGCGTTGCTCCTTTTATTATAGTGCCTAGGCATATTATTGAATCATATTTTTTGCTCTTCGCCATATGATTAGCAAGAACAGGTATTTCAAATGCGCCAGGAGCCCAGACAACCTCCATATCGCTATCTTTCGCGCCATGTCTTGCAAGTTCATCAACGCATCCTTCCAGCAGCCTGTTGGTAATAAAGTCATTGAATCTAGATGCTATGATACCAAATTTCCTGCCCTTTGCAATAAGTTCTCCCTGAATTACTTTATACATGCTACACCTCCCAAATTTTGTGAAACAAAATTTGATCCCGAGCAGCCATTATTTTTCATCAGGCTGCGAGGGACCTTTTAAAATTTCAATTTATGTCCTAATTTTTCCTTCTTGGTTTCCAGATACCTCTTATTAGCGCTATTAGGCTGCACTTCCATAGGAACCCTTTTTACCACCTCCAGTCCATAACCTGATAAACCCACTATCTTGCGCGGATTATTTGTAATAAGCTGTATCGTCTTCAATCCCAAGTCTGCTAGTATTTGAGCGCCTATGCCATAATCCCTCAAATCCGGCTTAAAACCAAGCTGTTCATTTGCCTCTACTGTATCAAAGCCTTTATCCTGCAGCGTATATGCCTTTATCTTATTCGCCAGTCCTATGCCGCGGCCTTCCTGCCTCATATATAAAAGAACGCCCCTTGGTCTTTCTCCTATAAGTTTCATAGTCTTACGAAGCTGTTCCCCGCAATCGCATCTTCTAGAGCCAAATATATCGCCTGTAAGGCATTCTGAATGTACGCGCACTAAAACATCTCTTTTTCCTTTCACATCGCCTTTTACAAGCGCTATATGCTGATATTTATCAACACTTGATTCATAAAGATATAATTTAAAAATCCCATAATCTGTAGGGATTTGGCTGGAGGCAATGCAAGTCACTAGCCTCTCTGATTTCCGCCTGTAATTAATTAAACTGGCAATCGTGCATATTTTAAGTTTATATTTTTTTGAAAATCTTGCCAGGTCTTTCTGCCTGGCCATGGTGCCGTCATCATTTATTATCTCGCATATAACCCCTGCAGGATACAATCCTGCCAGCTTCATTAAATCAACGCATGCCTCTGTATGGCCCGCTCGTGTTAAAACTCCGCCATCTTTTGCCCGCAAAGGAAATACATGGCCAGGCCTTGCAAGATCATCGGGTTTTGTATTAGGGCTTATAAGGTCCTTTACAGTAACTGATCTGTCATGAGCGGATATGCCTGTAGTCGTCCTTTTTTTAGCATCCACAGAGATAGCCCATGCAGTCTTAAACGTATCCTGATTGTCCTCAAACATTGGATGCAGCCCAAGCTCATCGAGCCTTTCGCCTTCCATGGGCATGCACACAAGCCCCCTGGCATACTTTATTATGAAATTAATCGCTGAAGGCGTAGCAAAGCTGGCTGCAATAACAAGGTCTCCCTCGTTTTCGCGGTCTTCGTCATCCACAACAATGACCATCTTGCCTTTTCTCAGATCCTTAATAATTTCAGGTATTGTATTGAATTTCATAACAGTCAAGCATTCCGTTCCCGTTCGGCGTTCGGCGATCGGGATAAGGTTCCTGTAATTAAAACGCCCGAAGAAAATCTTCGGGCAATATAAAAATACTATACTTATCTTCTACCATCTAGCCTTTCACAATCGGTCCTGGAATCGCACCAAGTCTGCCCTCTTTTATGAGAGCTCGCGGACTGTACCGCCGGTGGGGAATTTCACCCTCTCCCGAAGATTATATGTATTATACCAACTTATACTTTTCTGTCAACCCTTATTTACCTTTTGCATAATTAGATGCATATGGTATAATTAAAATATGGCCAATATAGAAAATGAAAATTACCAGGAAGAGTTAAGCAAGACAAGGACTGAGTTGGAAATGCTTTATGATATAGGCAATGCCATGCGCACCACACTCAATCTGGAGGAAATTCTCTATATTATACTTACAGCTGCCACATCCCATGCAGGCCTGAGCTTTAACAGAGCCATGCTTTTCCTTGTGAATGAAAAAGAAAACCGGCTGGAAGGCAAAATGGGCATAGGCCCTGACAGCGCAGAAGATGCTTCTAAAATCTGGACACATATAGAGAAAAATAAAATCGGACTAGAGGAACTGATAAGTATAGAAACCCAATTCGATAATCTCAAAAAATCCAAGCTCAATCAGACAATAAAATCAATAAAAATTCCTATCAGAGAAGATTCAGGAGTAATCGCGCTCACAGTCATGGAAGGCCTGCCTTTTATAATCAATACTCTGGAGGCAAAACAAAAAGTGAAAAATGAATTTTCCATCATTTTGGATCTGGACGAATTTGTGACAGTGCCTTTAAAAGCAAAGGATAAGGTAATAGGCGTCCTGCTGGCGGATAATAGATTTAACAAAAACCCCATAACAAATGACGCTGTTAGAGTATTGACCATGTTCGCAAACCAGGCAGGCCTCGCAATTGAAAACTCCAGGCTTTATGAACAGACTGTGGTGCTTTCAAATTCTGATTCTCTTACAGGATTATGGAACCACGGATATTTTCAGTACCTGTTGGAAGAAGAGATAAAAAAATCTTCTCTTATGAAATTTTGCTTTACGCTTCTTATGATTGACATAGATAACTTTAAGGTCTTCAATGACACCTATGGCCATCAGGCAGGCGACAGTATCATCAGGGAAATTTCGAAAATATTCAGGGATGTTTCAAGAAAGATAGATGCAGTAGCGCGTTATGGCGGAGAAGAATTCGGTATAATCCTTCCTATAACAAAAAAAGAAGAAGCGCTTATCCTGGCTGAGCGCATAAGAAGGGCTGTTGAAACAAGCCCTGGCCTTAAAAATATAACTATAAGTATAGGTGTCTCATCGTTTCCTGAAGACGGAGAGAAAAAAGAGGATTTGATAGCCTATGCTGACAGGGCTCTCTACGAAGCCAAAAGATCTGGCAAAAATAAAATCTGCGCTTAAACCTTCGGCTCTACCGCTTCCTGTTTCTTCGCATCTGAGAATTTCACAGAAACAACCTTTGATACGCCAGATTGCTGCATAGTAATGCCATACATCACATCAGCCTTATCAATGGTCTTTTTATTGTGAGTTACAACGATAAATTGGGATGTATTTGTAAACATATCGAGGCTTCTTGAAAATCTGTCAACATTTGATTCATCAAGAGGCGCGTCTATTTCATCCAAAACGCAGAATGGGCTTGGCTTTACTTTAAATATTGCAAATATAAGAGCTACTGCGGTAAGGGCTTTTTCTCCTCCTGAAAGAAGCGAAACATTTTGAAGTCTTTTCCCCGGAGGCCTTGCGACTATTTCAATCCCGCACTCAAGCACATTGCCATCATCCAGGAGCATAAGTTCTCCATCTCCTCCTCCAAAAAGCATTTTGAAAAAGTTTCTGAATTCCACTTGAATATTCTTGAATGTTTCCATAAAGAGCTCTTTTGTTGTTTTATTTATTTTATTAATTGCCTCCAATATGCTGTCTTTTGCCTTTAATAAGTCATCTCTCTGGGTTGTCAAAAATACAAATCTATCTTGAAGCTCTTTATTCTCCTCTATAGCTATCAGATTTACCGCACCCATGGAATCCAATTGATTGCGCATTTCCTCTACATTATTTTTCAGGATTTCCTTATCTAAAGCCTGCCAATCTTCTGCCAGTTGAAATTCCAAAAGCTCAGTTTTATAAACATCCCTTATGCGTTGAGTCAGATTCTCTATGCCGTAATTCACCTCCGCCTTCTGCAAATCCACAGAATGCATCTTTGACCTTATATTATTTATCT
>Ga0180009_10001015_pt1 | contig 35280 bp, 39 predicted proteins | sample OS_PC_MetaG_FD_123537 | JGI IMG/M metagenome (GOLD analysis project Ga0180009, IMG submission 123537) | Groundwater microbial communities from the Aspo Hard Rock Laboratory (HRL) deep subsurface site, Sweden - OS_PC_MetaG | ecosystem: Environmental > Aquatic > Deep subsurface > Groundwater... | reverse complement strand
CCTGGCCGTGGACTTGATTGTCTGACGGGCTGCCCTGCAGCCGGAGTGGTATTTCCTGTCCCCTGCTGTCCAGCAGTCCCATGTTGACCGGGATATGAAACGGTTTCTTTTTTTTCTGGCCGGGCGTGGGCGGACAGGTCTGCTGCAGCGAGAGGGTGAATGTCCGGGCCGCCGGGTCGTAGGCGGTGTCGATGGAGACCTCCGGGGTTCCGGCCTGGGTGTACCAGAGTCGGAACTGGCCCAGGTCAAAGCCGCTGGCGTCTTCCATGACCTTGACAAAGGCTTCGGTGGTAACCGCCTGTCCGTCATGCCTCTCAAAATAGAGATCCATGCCCTGGTGAAAGCGCTCTTTTCCCAGCAGGGTGTACATCATGCGAATCAGCTCAGCGCCCTTATAGTAAATGGTCACCGTATAGAAATTATTGATTTCGATAAAGGCGTCAGGGCGGACCGGATGTGCCATGGGGCCACTGTCCTCGGCAAACTGCACGGTCCGTATCAGGTTGACATCCTGGATCCGCTTGACGGTCCTGGCGTTCATGTCGGCGGTAAACTGCTGATCCCGGAAGATGGTCAACCCCTCTTTCAGGCTGAGCTGGAACCAGTCGCGGCAGGTAATCCGGTTTCCGGTCCAGTTGTGAAAATACTCGTGGGCGATGACCCCCTGGATTCTCTCAAAATCGGTGTCCGTGGCGGTTTCCTGTTTGGCGAGAATAAAGCTGGAATTAAAGATGTTCAGACCCTTGTTTTCCATCGCCCCCATATTGAAATCGCTGACGGCCACGATCATGAATATATCCAGATCGTACTCCCGGCCATACACCTTTTCGTCCCAGGCCATGGATTGTTTAAGCGAACGCATGGCGTGGTCGCATTTCCCGATATTCTCTTTTTCCGTAAAAATCTGCAGGGTCACCGTCCGCCCGGATTTTGTCACGAAGGTGTCCTCGATGGAGGCCAGGTCACCGGCTACCAGGGCGAACAGATAGGACGGCTTCCGGAAGGGGTCTTCCCAGGTGACCCAGTGACGGCCCGGTTCCAGGGTACCTCTGGCGATGGGGTTTCCATTGGACAGCAGGACCGGATACCGTTTCTGATCGGCGATGATCCGTGTGGTGAAACGCGCCATCACATCGGGACGGTCGGGGAAATAGGTGATCTTCCGGAATCCCTGAGCCTCACACTGGGTGCAGAACATGCTGCCCGACTGATACAGTCCTTCGAGTGACGTGTTGTTGTGGGGTTCGATCCGGGTCTGGATTTCCAGGATAAACCTCTCCGGGACATTGGGGATGATCAGATGTTCCTGATCGACCTGGTAGCGATCGGGACCCAGGGGAGACCCGTCCAGCAGGATGCCTTTCAACTCCAGTTTGCGTCCCATGCAGACCAGCGGCGGGGTATCTCCCGTGACGGTTTCATTTCGGATGCAGGACAACCGTGCGTTCACCAGGCATTGATCTTCGTAAAGGTCAAAGGTCAGGTCCACCGTATCCACCAGATAGTCCGGTGGGCTGTAGTCTTTCAAATATTTGGGTTGCGGTTTTTCAACGGCCATGGTTACCTGTTTCTTGTGTTTTTTTAATAAAATAGATCTCAACAGACGGTCATCCCGGCCCTTGCCGGGAAAGCGATGCGCTATTTTTTCAGAAGCTCCCGGAGTATCCCGTTGACCATCTGCGGGTTGGCTTTGCCTTTTGTGAGCTTCATCACCTGTCCGACAAAGAACCCCATCACCTTCTCCTTGCCTTCCCTGAACTGTTCCACCTGGGTCGGATTGTCCGTGAGGATGGTCTCACAGATACCGGTCAATGCATCTGAATCCGAAACCTGTTTCAGACCTTTCTCCTGGATGACTGCAGTCGCTTCCCGGCCGGTCTGGAACATCTCTTCAAAGACCGTTTTGGCGATTTTGCCGCTGATCACACCGGTATCGATCTGTTTTATCAGACCGGCCAGTTTGTCTGCGGTCACCCGGCACTCCGTAATATCGGTGCCATGTTCGTTCAGGAGCCGGGAAACATCCCCCATAATCCAGTTGGCGGCTGTCTTGGGCTCGATGCCATGCTCCAGAACCGCCTCGAAGTAGTCAGCCATATTCCGGTTGGCGACCAGCATGGTGGCGTCATGTTTGCTGAACAGATAGGCATCCTGAAAGCGCTGGCTCTTTTCGTCCGGAAGTTCCGGGAGTTCCGACCGGAGGCTATCGATCAGGGAGGGGGCTATCGAGACGACGGGCAGGTCAGGACAGGGAAAATAGCGGTAGTCGTCGGAGTCCTCCTTGGTCCGCATCGCCCTGGACGATTTGCTGTCTGCGTCCCAGAGTCGGGTCTGCTGGATCACCGGTTCACCTTCCAGCATCAGATCGTGCTGCCGGCTGATCTCGTAATCAATGGCCGCCTGGATGTTGCGAAAGGAGTTCAGGTTTTTGGTTTCCGTTCTTGTCCGCAGCTCCTTTTCGTTCACCGGCCGGATGGATACATTGGCGTCGCATCGCAGGTTCCCCTTTTCCATATTCCCATTACAGATACCGAGATAGGTCACGATGGAATGAATCTTCTCCATGTAGGCCTTGGCTTCGGCCGATGTTCTGATGTCGGGTTCGGACACGATCTCGACCAGGGGGGTGCCTGCCCGATTCAGGTCGATGTAACTGGCATCCGGATCGTTTCCCTCATGGACCAGCTTGCCGGCATCCTCTTCCATGTGAATCCGGGTGATCCCGATGCGCTTGATCTCTCCCTCTACTTCAATATCAACCCAGCCATGTTCGCAAAGCGGACGGTCAAACTGGGACGTCTGGTATGCCTTGGGCAGATCCGGGTAGAAGTAATTCTTGCGGGCAAACTGGGAATCGGTTCGGATAGTGCAGTGGGTCGCGAGCCCCAACATGATGGCGTACCGGACCGCCTTCTCGTTGATTGTCGGCAGTACGCCCGGCAGACCCAGGCATACGGGGCATGTGTTTGAATTGGGTTCCTGGCCGAACTCGATGGCGCAGCTGCAGAACAATTTTGATTCCGTGGCAAGTTGAGCGTGAACTTCCAACCCGATAACACTTTCGAATTCCATTGGCGTTTATTTATGTAATGATGAAACCGTAAAACCCTAAAACCGCCACATCTTGTTATTCCGGCACTGAATGGGTGAACCCTGCAACGCAGTCAGTCTCTCATCCGTCAGTATCCCTGTTCAGGGCACGATGGTTGATGCGAGGCCGGCAGTGTAAGTGCGACGGGTGAGGCACGAAACCGCTCTCTTTGTGCGAATGGTTGTCAACCCTGATAGACTATGGTGCCATTAATGAAAACAGCGGTCAAGACAGGGATTCCCGGCTCCGTTGACTGGGTTGATTCCTATCGGTTTCCAGCGGATATGATGGTGCTGGTTTCAGCCGGAATATGCAGAGCTCAAGGGGAAAAATGGTCCGGCGCTGCAAGGCTCAAGTATAAAGCAAAGACAGGTCTATGAATACAGCGCATCATTCAGCAGCAGGGTTTCAGCCCGGGGAAGAAACTGTGCCATGGATATCCGTTGACTGAACACATCGTTGACCAGCTCGTTCAGGGGCGCTGCCGGCTGGCCTCGTTTTTGGGCCCCGGTCGAGAGAACGGCCAGTTTTTCAAGACCCACCTGTTGTATCTGCGCTTTTTGCTCCCCGTCCAGGTCGTCTGAAAGGAAAATCTTGCAGAGACTGTAGAGGCGAAAACGGTCCATGGCGGGGTACTTTTGAGACAGCTGGTCGGCATGGCCCCCATGTTTTGTCAACAGCCGCATTCCGATCAGCCCGACAGGATGCGTGGCTGTGATGCGCAGCCACAGGTCATAGTCTTCACAGGCCGGTAACCGTTCATCAAACCCGCCAGCAGCATCAAACACCGTTTTTCGGATCAGCACGGATGATGGGGAGACGGTGCAGAGGTGAAGGCTCTGCGGGAAAATATAGCCGGCCGGTTTCCGGTGTTTTTTGTGGGGATTGACAAACCGGCCGCGCCGGATCCAGGTCTCTTCCGTCTGGGAGAGATTCAGTTCCGGGTTTTGTTGATGAAAATCAATTTGATGCTTAAGTTTATCCCGATGCCAGGTATCATCCGAATCCAGAAACGCCAGAAATTCCCCGTTGCTGTGCCGGGCGCCCTTGTTCCTGGCTGCACTGACTCCGGCCGGAGGCTGACGGATCAGGCGGATGGTCGAGTCAAACAGGGCTCGCAGACGCTCCTCTGTCCCATCGCTGGATCCGTCGTCGACAACGATCAACTCAAATGACTTAAACGACTGGATTAATACAGATTCAACAGCAGCTGTCACCTGCTGAATGCGATTATGAGTGGGGATGATCACCGATACGGATGGCATCACGATTAATACTCCCATGGCATTGAACGGCATCCCTCTGAAATCAGGCAGGGATCGTGCACATCTGCTGTACAAAGCCGGCCTGGTGGGATATAGGGTTTGGGGATATCTCCCAATGGGTTGAAAAATGGCGGTTTTGGGGGCATAATAGCGTAATTTATTGTAATAATAAAATAAAACCGGCAAAAACAAAGCGGTTGTGGAATCGGTAAAGATTATTGTAGAATGGCCCCACTTGCTAACAACAAAAGATAAAATATGAAAATTGATTTGCAGCACCATCTATATCTGTTCCTGATTATTATAGGAGCACTGGCAGTTTCAGGCAACGTATCTGCAGAAGTACAGAACAGTCTCCCGGACAGCTTGTCGGACCCATGTCCCCAATACACCCACATCGATCAGGGAGAGAACAGCGTCTTCGATTTTTCGATTGAGCGTCTGTTTGCGGAAGAAACCGTCGGCGGAACCTGCACGGTTGACCTGGAATCAGCCACTGACACCCCGGTCAACGAGGCAGGGCTAGAGACAGTCACCCCTGAAGCGGAAACAGGAGATGCAATCGTTTCCGGGGAGCATCTGGAGCCAGTGGAAGCCGATGAAAAACCGGTGGTAACCCTGAACGTTCCGGAAGCGCTCCCATTCCTGTTCGCCAGTGAGGGGGCCTCTGAAAAAACAGAAGATGAAGATGAAACGGATTCAGCGTTGTTCTTCATGAACATCGAAAAAATGACGACGGACAGTCCCGAGTTTGAAGACGACACGCTCATCTTTGCGGAGACGGATCCCGTTCTCATTGCCCTGGAAGGGGGACAGGAAGACACGGCTGATGATCAGCAGGCAGGGGTTGAAGAAGAAACGGCAGCCGGGGAAAGTCCGGATCTGATGGCCCTGGAAACAGCGGTTTCCGTTGCTCCTCTGGCAGTTCCGGATATCCCGGTCTATACCAATAAGCGGATTAATGCGTTTATCCAGATGTACACCCGCAAGAAAAGAGACATTTTCGAACAGGCCATCGATCGGTCCGGTAAATACATGAAGATGATTCATCGGGTGTTCAGGGAGTATGAATTGCCACCCAATCTTGCCTATCTGGCGGTCGTCGAGTCCAACTTCAATCCCTTTGCCCGTTCCAGGGCCAATGCGGTGGGAATGTGGCAGTTTATGAGTTATACCGGAAAGATTTTTGATCTGGAGCGCAGCTGGTGGCACGATGACCGCTTTGATCCTGAAAAATCGACCGTAGCCGCCGCCCAGTATTTGAAAAAACTGCACCGGACGTTTGATGGTGACTGGGAACTGGCATTGGCGGCCTACAACAGCGGCGGGGGGACGGTCCGTCGGGCCATTCGCCGGGCGAAACGGCTGGGAAAGCCCACCGATTTCTGGTCCTTGAAACTTCCGAGAGAAACCCGGGGCTATGTGCCTGCATTTTATGCCGTCGTGACGGTCTTCAGTGATCTGGACTCTTATGGTTTCAAGACGAAGCCGGTCCTGCTGGATGAGGTTTCCAAAAAGCCGCTGGAGGTCGCAGGCGGGATTTCACTGAAGCAGGTGGCCAACGCGCTGTCCATCGAGCATGATGTCCTCTCGGAATTGAATCCCTGCCTTCGGTTGCGAGGCCTGGTACCGCCGACCTACGAGAGTTACGAGATCAATATTCCAGGAGATTTGGAACTGTCGAATCAGCACTTTGCCAAACTGGAAAAACTGGAAGCGGATCGACTCAGCAACTGGAAGTCCCATACCGTCAGACAGGGAGAAACACTCTGGTCCATTTCCCGCTATTACAAAATCCCGGTGGAGAAAATCCTGGCTTTCAACCACTTCAAGCGCAGGAACCTGATCAACATCGGCCAGAAATTGATGCTCCCGGTGCCTGCCAATTGGGAGGCACCGGTGGTTCAGTCCGGGGCAAAACTGGCGAAAAAAGCGCTGGATAAGTTGCCGGGGGTGACCTATGTTCACACCGTGCAGAAGGGGGATACCCTCTGGAAAATATCCAACAAGTACAACGTCCCGATCAGCATGATCCGATACTGGAACCGGAATGTCCTGAAGCGGCGGTTATTGAAGATCGGAACCGAGATCGTTCTGAAGCTGCCGGCCGATTACGATGCCAGTTCAACCTGACCGGCCTGCAGGGTTGGGCAAAACGACGGTAAGAAACTGATTGTTACTGGTTAACCCATTCAGACCAACTTCCTGCCCATGGGGAAACATTGAGTCGTCCAGGTTCGTTCTGCCACTGCTCACCATATCACCCGTTAACCAACCGCAGCAACGCGCGAACCACCTCTTTTCCTTCAAACAGATCCTTACCGACAGCTGGTTTTTCCCTGGTCGAGATCCTGGCGGTTCTCGCCGTTTTCTCGATTGTCACCGGACTGGCAGTTGTATCGCTGGGGCCGCTGTGGCAGAAGCACCGCCTGAAGCAGGCCACCGGAGAACTGATGGCCCGGATCCAGACATGCCGCATGCAGGCGATTCTGGAAAGGCGAACGGTGCAAATCAAAACGGCGGGATCGGTGCTGTCCCGTCGTCATAAAACCGGTGTTGACTGGAGCGACTGGGAACAGTACCGGTTTCCGGATCCGGTCCGGCTTTCCATGAGCGGCACGAGCAGTTTTTACAGCAAGGGGTTTGCCTCTCCCAAAACCATCACGGTGATCCATAATGACTATCAGCAGAAGGTCATTATCAATATCAATGGCAGGGCAAGGGTCAGCGAGATCTATTAGGCCCGGATTTACCCTCATCGAAGTGATGACAGCCCTGGTTGTTTTCTCGTTTCTGGTGGGCCTGGGCACACAGTTCGTGGCTTCCGGAACCGCCCTGCCCTTTGTCTCCGATCGTGTCGAACCCTGGCTGGGTTTCCTGGAAGAGAGCAGCACGACCCTCAGAAAACTGCCGGCCCATTCTCCACTCTGGAATCCGGGGGTTTACGAGGATCCCTTTCCAGCCATCAGCAAACCGCCGGCACTTTCCTCCTGGAAACTGGCCTGGGTGAGCACCAACCTGGCTGGATATCGGGCGGCCCGTTTTTCAGCCGTGACCCGCCAGAACAAAACCATAGAGTGGTATGTCTACACCAGAGTGCCTTGAGAAGCGCGGTTTTTCACTGGTTGAAATGCTGGTGACCATCCTTGTTGGCGCGGTATTGATGGGGATAGTCAGCACAAATGCTCCCCGGCTGAAAACAATGGCGGATAAATTCCTCAACCAGGCGCTTTATGAGGAGCAGTACCTGGTTTTTCTGCTGAAGCTGGAGGACGAATATCAGCAGTCGGCCACCAGCAATCCGGAAGGCGCGGAGCGGATCGGGCAGCTCATTTTTGAGCAGGATGAGAACCTGGACGGGGACCTGAACGATTCCGGGGAACGCATCGCCTATCGCTGGAACGAAAAAGAGCAGCGCATCGACCGAAAAAGCGGCAGCGGGAACTACCAGGCGCTGCTGGAAGGGATTACCGCCTTTTCCTGGGCACAGACCGGAGACGCGCCTGTCTGTCATCAACTCGAGATCCGGAATGTGTTCAGCCCAAAACCCCGGACCGTCGTTTACTGCATGGATGATCTGGATTGAAAGGCAGGAACAGCGCACAGGATCGCTCTTTGACACCAGGTGGGTCTGGGATGATGATATCAACTTGGAGTTTCATAAAGCCCGTAACATGACCTCTTATATCTACCGGGAATCTGTGGCTGAAGACACCTATCAAATTGCGGAAAAATTTGCCTTTTATGTTGCTGACCTGTTTGCCGAACTAGTGAAGCGGAACCATGATTGATCTTTTACCTGAACATCTGGCCGAGGTGAAGTCAATTCTAAGAAATATCGTTCCGGATTGCGAAATCAGAGCTTGTGGTTCAAGAATTGTTGCAACCGCGTCCAGGTATTCAGACCTTGACCTTGCCATCCGCTCCGATCGAGTTATCGGGCAGAGTCTTGTCTGTAGATCTGTCCCCGCTGACGTTATTGAAGCTCAAAACAAACCCCTTTATACCGGGAAAGCGGTTTCCCCTGAAAGAGTTGTTTACAAAAAGATCGGGTTTGATTACTATCACAGGAGAGATTAAGAGGACACAGAGCCCGATGGGAATCCTCCCCCAGGGCAACAATCCCCGGTTGTCTTCTCCTTCCCAAAAGCAAGGCCCTATAGTTCAAGGGATAGAACGTAGGTTTCCGGAACCTAAGATCCAGGTTCGAGTCCTGGTGGGGCTACCATATTATTACAGATAGTTACTGCAATATTGAATCGGCAAAAATTCCTTTGGTGTCCACATAGGTGTCCACCATTCAGGATTACTGGACATTTTTTTTGCTTTTTCCTTCATCTGGAACTGAGGTTTTCCAGGACACCTTCGCAACGTCGGATTCATCTACCAGATTATAACGCTGAAACATGCTCAGTGTTTTGTGTCCGGATATTTTCATGATCGTTGGAATGTCATTGCCAGCTCGCCGAAGGTTCGTGATTGCGCAGTGACGGAAATCATGAAACATGAAATCTTCAATGCCGGCATCTTCCTTCGCTTTTTTAAAGCTCTTTCTGAATGTATCGAAGGATTTACCGTTGTTCTGGAATACCCGGCTGCGTGTGAACCGGCTTGGCAGTTTTTCGAGAGTCTTTCTTACCCGAGGATGTAATGGGATAAGCCTGCCCTCCTTTTTTCCTTTCGTTCGCTTTGCCACCAGACGGATAAATCCAGGTTCTGATTTAAGATCGACTTCATCCCATTTCAGCAAAATTATTTCCTCAAATCGCATTGGTTCGTGGAATGCGACAATCAGAATAGGCTTAATATGTTCAGGTGCAGCAGCAAGAAGTCTTTCAAACTCCTGATCGCTCAGAACCCTTTCACGGATATTTTCTTCTTTCAGAATCGGGGCGTCCTTGATCGGATTTGATGAAATCTTTTCATATGTCACAGCACGATTCAGAGCTGTTTTTATTGTAGTGACTTCCCGATTCATCGTTGCAACAGTTATTTTTCGGCCCGGGTATTTCCTCGACTCTTCTTGACCCCGTGATTTTCGGTAATTTTGGATCCCAGCCAGAGAAATATGCTTAACAATGGTCTCCTTTCCCATTATACGATTAATATTGCACAGTGATTCTCTTATCCGCGTGTAGGATGACAATTCGTTTACTTCCGGAAGCGCGAGGTACCAATTAATTATTGAATCCAGGTTTTGCGAAGCATTTTTGTCTTTTTCAATATATCTCTCTTCTAAAGTCTGTGTTTCAACCTGCCTCAATCGATTTTCAGCAGCCAGTTTAGATCTTCCTATCCTTTCTCTTTTTCGTTTTCCGTTAACACGGTAATCAATCCAATATATCTTACTTGAGTGCTTTTTTAAACCAAACCCACAGGAACATGTATTACTTTTTAGCGAATTTCTTGTTTTGCATTTTGGACATTCAACAAGTAATGCCATAAACGATCTCCTAAATATTCATATATTTAATAATTCATTTGCTATCCAACCAAGGACTCATAATTTCGTCAAAAATTGCGATTGCTTGCGCGTATAAATCTATTATTTTAGACTTTGTGCGAGAATCAACTTGAATTTCATTATCCAGTTTTTCAAGCACTGATTCGTCTCTTTTATTAACAAAAGACGCAAATACTCGATATATAAGATATTGAAAGTTTTCCGTGCCAAGTTCTGTCTTTGTTTTTATTAAATAATCATGTAATTTGGCTCTCAAAATACGGTGCTTTAAAAGTCTCTTACCAAACTCCTCAAAACAAAAATGTGGTGATTTTTCATATGTCGAAAGAATAACTCCGAAAACTTTTTCGAACTTGGAAAGCAGACCGTTTTCAAGGAAGTTTGTTAATCCTTCAAGATCAAATTGTTCTAATGCGATAATCTTAACTTTTAAGATAGGACTTAGATTTTTCCATTTATCCACTTTTTGTATCTGTATTCCCCAGTCGTCCAAAATTTCATCTTCATACATGATCCAGTCGGCACTATAACCATGGATTAGCTCAATTGAATTTGCCAGCAATCTTGAAACTCGTGTTTGCCCCGTCACAACTCTTGCCAAGCTGGTTGGTCCCATACCGATTGAAACAGCAAATGCCCTTTGCGACATTCCAAGCTCTTCATATATTTTTTTTATGCGTTCTCCTGGTTTCATAATAAATTCTCCTGGTTTCATAATAAAAATACAGTTGTCTTATTTTAGTGATGTTATACGCAACATAATAAAAAACATTGTTGGGAAAAGTAAAAAAGTAGTTGACGAAACAATAGCGCTTGGTGTTTCATCATGCTTAACAACAATATTTATTAATTATGTATATAATGTCAACACTAATCGTGAGGTGTAATGGATAACCAAAAAGAAAATGCTTTGCTTTCTATCCGTGAAGCTGCTGCTCAATTGGGTAAAATTGCAGAATCTACAGTTCGGTCGTGGATTTACCAGGGAAGATTGCCGATCGTTAATCTCGGGAGGCGGGTTTTTATTCACAGTGAAACTATAGAAGCTGTTCAACGATTGGGATTAGATGCAGTCGATCCTCAAAAAAACAAAAGTTCACTAGATATTAAGTGAACGAGAAATGAAAAACTCTGCTACGTGATAACTCATCTGGTTTCATTTTTTTTATTATCTGGAACTCCACATTTCCAGAATGATTTCTAAGAGGCTGAAAGTTATTGCAAAGCCCCCACTATGTGAGAACTGATCACAGGATGATGACGTGAACACAGCCTCTACAAGTAAATCGAGCATTGATTATTCGGATTTGCTTATCAAGGTCAGATCCCTTCCAGAATACAGTGACTTTACTGCTGAGCACGAGCCTGGGAAATTTAGAAAACCGACCAACGGGAACACCTCGCGTTTCGTTCTTGATGTTACCGGGCTCTATGATCTTAAAAATGGAGAACAGATAAAGACTCTTCACCAAATCGGGGTTGAGAATAGCCTGATTGAGGGTGGCCAGAGTAGGAAAAAACCCACAGCAGAATGGCTTTATGAAAAAAGTTCCTGCAATAGTGAAGACCGAGAAGACATTAAAAAGTATTTTTCGGGTCGATGCATAGAGATAACCGACACACTGATTGACGAAATGGGTATCCGGATAAACCGGTATAAAGGATTGGCGGTTATCATTCCTATGAAAAATCCGGCCGGGAACATTATCCAGCTGCATAGAATCATTATTGACCCCAAAACTTACACGAACGTATCAAAGAAACTGATCGATAGTGCTAATAGTCGGGACCGAGGTCTTTTTTTGAAACGCGGACAGCGTCTGGTTATTTTTGAGGGGGTCGAGGACGCACTTACCTGGCTATTGAAAAATCCGGATGATTCTATCCTGGTGACCTTTGGAACCTCTGGATTTAAGCTGATCAGTTCCTTTATCAAAGCATACAAAGGAAATGTTGCCCTGTATCTCGATCCGGACGAAGACAACCAATCAATGAAAATGAGCCATTGTCTGGGACCGGATATAGGACGATTCATCCCGACACTTGGGTTTAAGATTGATGCAAACAGAGCATTGCAACAGGGGCAGCTTGATGAATGGATTCAATCGCTCAGGCCGGTACAATGGGAAGAGGTCAAGCAGAACAAAAATCCAACTGGCAATTTTCAGGAAATTAAGGTGGGTGTAGACCAGAGCAAGAAAATACTGGAGGATCTTTCCCATAATATTCTGGCAAAACAGACCCCGCTAAACCAGAAATTCAACCTTGACCTGGTTCCACCGTCAATCAGGGATTACATCCTTGAATTATCGAAAACCACTGATGCTGAGCCGGTCACTCTTCTGATGTCTTTTATAGTAAGCTTTTCAGTCGTTTCAAGACACAAGATCTATTTTGAAAGCAAGATGGAATCTGCCAATGGATACTTTCAACGCCTTTACGCAAATATCTGGTCAATTGTTCTTAATGGGTCAGGACAATTTAAAACCACTGCACTAAAAAGAGGCTCCCATATCATGCGGGAGCTTGAGACTGAGAGCAACAGACACACACTGGCAACCGGTGGATCGATGCAGGGTTTTAGAGCTGATGTTGAGGAAAATAACGGGGGAGGACTGCTTATCTCTGAATTCAAAGCCTGGATGAATGAGATTAACCAAAATCACAACCAGGGATTTCAGGCAATGCTGACAGATTGGTATGATGTGCCTGATAAAGCCATCCACCGGATTGTGAAGGATGGGAAGGTTATTATCGTAAGGCGGCCGTTTATTTCAATCTGTGGAGCGTCAACCATGGCATGGTTCAAGGAATTTTTAAGTGCCAAAGAGATAGACAGTGGTTTTCTTGCCCGATTTTTGTTTTTTTGCCCACCACAGAACCGGACGATTCCCCCATTTATGCCGAGGGAAAAAGGCCGGGTTGATCCCAATGTGACGCATCGGGTTAGAAATATTTTTACTCAGATTTCCTCTAAACAGGACGGATTTTTGAAATATCGATTTACTCCGGATGCTGAAAGGCTAGCTGCTGAATTTCATGATCAGCTTTACCAGCAGGCTGAAAGCGTTCTGGATGAGCAGTCCTACAATTACATTGAAAGCTATTTGAAACGCTGGAGCCCATATATTGTCAAACTGGCTATGCTGTTCCAGCAGTTTCATGACAACACCACAGATCTAATTTCCTGTGAAGCGGTGGAATCTGCCAAGGCGGTTTTAGCTTATTCAATCCAGTCCACCACCTACCTGATTCAGAATAAATTGAAATCACCATTTCAGGATAAAGCAGACAGGGTGCTGACCTGGCTGGCCAAGGGAGGGACAAAAGGGAAACGAGCGAAAGGAACAGCCAAATATCAAGAATTGATCACCTCTAATCTATTCACCGAACCGGATTTTAAGGGGTCAGAATCTTATGACAAGGTTTTGGAGTATCTGGAGCATTCGGGACAGCTCAGCATTTCAGGATCAGAAAACGGAACGAAGAAAGAACGTGTTATAAACCTCATAAATACAGATGGTTGAAAATGTTGAAAAAAGTTGAACCCATGATTCAACCTTTATTTATCTACTTAAGTATCTATTTATATTATATATTTATTTTAATAATATATACAAAAAGACAAGTTGAAAGAGAGGCAGGGAAGTAAAAAGAAATATTTTTTGAATACGAGGGGTGGTTTTACTCAACCTTTCAATTATCCCAAAAATAGAAAATATTAGACTTATATACCAATAGTTTATAGCGTTGAAAACCAGCTTCAACCGCTTTCAATCTTTTCAACCTTTTAATCTGAAAACAGAGATGAACGATTTTTTAAGGCAGAACGAGCAGAACAGTAAGACCGAATTCCCTTCTCTATTTACCTGGACAAGTGAGTCAGTATTTGAACCAGAAGTGGAGGGAAGCGAAGAAGTAAACGCTTATCATTTATCATTTATCATTTATCATTATTCAAATGGCTGGATAATTCAGAGCCATGGATCAAGCAGAGGTTGAGATTGTTAAATATGTAAAGAACCTGCAGCCGTGGCTCTATGCCTTCGATAAGGTTTCCACCTTCCATGAACGTGCAGCGGTACTAGGAATAAGTCACATTGCTTTGGAGAAAAAGGTCAATCAGTACGACCAACACGACCTGAAACATGTCGGCCTTTATGAGTTGATTATGGTCCATCATGGTGAATGGCAACCGCGTCGAGGTGAGGTTGATCATGTCCCGCCTGAACAAGCGCGAATGCCGTTGTTCTGGTCGTTTCTCCTTCTTGATAGGCACCGAAGCGCCACCGATCCGGAATATAGGGAAGCATTGAGTGCCGCCTACAATGAGTTCTTTCAAGGGGTTCCTATATACCAACAATACATTTGCTCAGGCAGCACGACTAAAATGGATAGCATACCGGCAGATTTAAAGATTGTATCAAATATAAAGGCTGAAACCTTTCTCAATTAACAGACATGAAATTGAAACCTGAAAATCTGACAGCATTGATTGATAACCGGGAACAAACGCCGTTCGACTTAAAGCCGATGATGACGGAACGGGCAACCACGGCCAAGGCCGATTATAGTGTCAAGGGTTTCGAAGATCTTATTGCAGTTGAGCGGAAAGAATTCATCGACCTGGTCGGCTACACCACAACCGGCCGGTGTAGATTTGAACGGGAGCAGCTAAGAATGAAAGCCTACCCGTCGAAATGTGTCGTCATCAAGGGCGGGTGGTCCCAGCTTGCTACCGGATCATATCGCAGCCAAGTTAACCCGCTGTCAGTCACTCACACTATAGCGATTTGGATTAGCCGCTATGGGGCCCCGTTTCAATTTTGCGGCCGCTGGGAATTTGCGCAGGATTTGACCCAATATTTTCTTTTCAGTTCAGCGAAGCGGATTCATGGATACTTGGAGAATTCGTTCACTGATATTTTAAGACAAGCATCATAGAGGACAAAATGACAGATCAAATACCAGACCGCTGGTGGCTGCATCACAAAGATCAGATTTTAACAACCGCACGGGATAGGGCAGCTCTTATTTTTGCCGGCATTGCTCAAAAGCTAGGTTGGCCAACGCTGATTGGCGAAGAGGACGTTGCAAAGATGATGGTGAAACTTGAGCCGCGTTTCAATATGTCCGCCGATGAGCTGATTGATGCCGCCATTGACACAGCACTTACAGAGGCAATATTCGAGGTCTTTAGTAAAGAATACGGCCATCTCTGCTCAAGAAGTGAATCGGGAGAAATTCTAATTCCTGTAAGGTGTATCCCGGAATTACACCGATTGTCTGAGGAGGAAATAGAGTCTCGCATTGAGAACCTTTTGAAAGATTACCCAGGAACCGTTTTTTGTATTCCTGACCCAAAAACAGAAACCATCAACTAAAGCAGACATGACGAGAGCAGGAATTGATTTCGAAGTACCTGGCGATTATGCACACATTTCCAGGTCCGACCTTACAAAAAAAAGTTATTTCGTCGTTGTCGAGATGAAGTTGTTGTCCAATAGGATTCTTAGAAAAAGGGTGATGGTGCTGGCCCTCCCAAATCAATAAAAATTGTAAATCTGGTTCTAACACCCAATAAGAGGATAATGCCAACATCGATAAAATCCGTGCATTGAATGAAGACTGGTTGTAGTCACAATCTCAATTTGGGTGAAAACCTAATAAAGGTGACATTTCGAAAATAAAAATCAACACCAAACCTTTATAATTACAATGGCAAAAATAGACTACTTGAGTGTCTACAAGAGATTCCAGAAATATGATGGCACTCTCAAGCAATTCTGTGAAACAAGACGTCCAAAATTAGGCTACAGTGCAACAAAAAAGGGTATTTCACGTCTTAGACAACAAGGAAAAATTGATGAAAAAGTGGACGCCCCAAAAACAGAAAATGTCACCAATGCAACGGCAAAAAAAAGTAAATCGCGCGCGCGTTGGCAGCAGCTCACGCATCGACAGCAGAAATTAATAGAACAGCAGCTCTCAAGCGTAGGCCAGACAAATGCGCAGATGGCGAAAAATGCAGGGTATAATTCAACTAATTTGTCGAAATCGTTTATCAACGCCACAAAAGGGGACACATACCAAGAGGCGTTGGCGAAATCTAGAGCTGAATTACGAAAAATGATCGGAATTCCGGGATTAGCAATACTGATTAGGCTGATTGAAATTGGGTTGTCCAGATTAAGGGATATTGTGAAGCTGGAAAACGGCACAATAACTCTTCGAGAAGATGTTACCTTTGATGATGGGGCGGACTTAACCATTCAGAGTATTACTGTCAGGGAGAACGAGACTGTAACCGAACACAGAACAGATCGTAGAACTGAATTAAGAGTTGTAACCTCCGACAATCAGACTGCATTGACTTCTGCGTTAAAAATCGGGGGGTACTTTGATAATTCAGTATTTAATTCTATTGCATCTGGAAATGAAGATATCAAAGCGTTGTGGCGACAATTCAAAGACAAGGAGATGTCAGCGATTGACTTATCCAATGAGTTATCCATGCAAGGTTTAGATGTTCCAAAGTCGGTATTAATACAGGCCCAGGCAGAGTTAAAAAAGATATACAGTAAAAGCGATGATGATCTAGACAACATCGACATGATGGAATCCTACGATGAAATGTTGGAAGATGCAGCTATCGCCAAGAAAAAGCTGGAAGTGGAGACTGAAAGGAAAAAAGAACTTTTAATACGCGAGAAAGAACTTGCTGAACTGAACAAGAAAACCGATGCACTTGATGATGGATTTGATTAATTGGTAAAAACATATTCCCTTTCAGTGGAGGGATTCTCATGTCCCTTTATCGGGGTGAACCAGGTTACCAGCTAAATCAAAAATAAAGCAGAGAAAATGAAAAAAAATATTGTTACCGGACTTCTTTGTGCCCTTTGTTTAGCCGCTTCAAGCTATATTGTGCTCGAATCTGCTGGTTATTACCAGAAGCTTTACATTCTTGTGGGATTATCTGGCGTGATGGGCTTATATACAGCGATTTTATCAGAAGCCTTCCAACTGGTCCTGGTGATCCTATTGCCATCTGACAATGAGAGTAGTCGTCAGAAGTATTCTTTACTGGCTATTGTTTCTCTAATCTATCTGATGACAATATTCGCCGCTGGCATGAACGTTGGAAAACCGCTTATTGAAAATTGGAGTCAATCGAACAATCAAGCAAAGCTGCTCAGCCTGATGCTGGATGAGCGCAACTCGCTGAATAATCAGGTGAGGCTTCTCCATAGCCAAAATCAGAAAGTAAACACAATACTTTCGATTCAAGCTGAACGTGAATCGTTTCAAGAAATAAAAAATCACCTGAAGAATGGAAATCCAGTTGATTCTACTCTGATTAAGGTCGAACTTGCTGCACTATGGTTGCTGAGAATTCTCATCCAGCTGGCAAATTTGTTCTGTGGCCGGATGATAGCTACCAGAATAGGTAAGGGTACTACTCCAATCGAAAACCAATTTCAAAGAACAGCAAGCGCAAATCCGAAAATCATTCGGAAATGGAAAGCAAAATACACCCGAGAAGAAAACGGTTTTGTGGGTATCATGGAGCTGGATAACAGACTATTTCTTGCTGTGAGTCCTGACAAAAAGAAAAAATACAAAACATTCCAAGGTGCTTTGGGTTTCTTCGATGATACTCCGTACCAAGGTAAAATCCCCAAATGATTTAACGGGGAAGGGTTTGAATACCCTTTATTGATTTATGCGTCAGCCTAACTGAATGCGCGATTAACGAAAAATGATAATAGAGCGATAGTGCTTAGCTGAATTAGACCTCATTAGCTCACATAGATTAGGCCGCTTCGACAACTTGATCGATCATTTCGATTGAGAGCTGAAAAGCAAAACAAATTTTGATTGTTCACCGGCATGCTTGGATGGAGATATTTCCTGGTAATGCCAACCAGGGAGATGCTGATCTGAGATATGCTGCTGGTTAGCATTGGACTATTCAACCAAACGTTTAACCTGTGAAGCGGAAAAGGGTTTGCCTTTGCTGGTCATAAATCCTAATTCATAAAGTTTTTCGGATATCTTCAGAAGAGACAGCCGGGTTCCATTTCTGGGCTTCCTGTAGAATTTTTTTGCAGTTTCAATCAGTTGTTGATTCATTTCCTTATATGACTTCCGTCCCTCACATTTACCTCGTCCCTTGAGAGTCAATATTTTTTGGGTTTGCTCATTTTCCAGTCTGGCTTTGTTGCGGCCGTTGCGAAGCTTTCGGACAATCTGGTTTTTGTCGAGTTCGGCAAAAACTCCTTGAATCTGGATAAGCGCTTTTTTCATCGGATCGCCTTCGATTGCTTTGGTGATGTTCTCCCCGGTATTTGCAGAAATCAACTGAATCCCTTTAGAAGCGATATACACACAAAGATTTTCCTGAACCCTCAGTTCACGAGCTAACCGATCCATTCCTTCAATAATGATGAATCCGATCTTTTGGCGAATCACACTAACCAGCATTTCTTTGAAAGCCGGACGATCTGCTTCTTCCGCAATTCCGCTGATACCCTCTTCGCGATATATTTCGACAATTTGATACTCATTTTTATCGGCAAATGTCTGGATACTATCCGCCTGTCGTTCTATTCCATATCCTTCAACCTGACCTTTTCCTGACACCCTTGCATAACCGACCGCTTTAATTTTCTCAGCCATATTTTGATCCCAGCATCTCTGTCGTAGTTAAAATCTATATTTCTTATAAACCCATAATGACAGATATAAAAGGTTAGTCAATGGATTATTATACTTATTTCTTCAGATATAAGTACATTATTGATAGTCTGAAACGTAAATATGCCCATGGGAAATACAATAAGCGAACAAGGAGAATAGCACACAGCTTTGATGAATGAGATCAGGGGGCTTTTAGGTGAATTTGGAATAGCTGCCCGCTATGGCGATAGGGGTGGATGCCATATCACTCAGCATCGCGACGAAGACTTTGCGGGACCACATATTGGTCATGGTTAATCGATACTCGATAGGCGGATCTTTTTTCACCCACTGGTTTAACCGCTGAAGAATGCGGTCTTTCGCCGGCACCCTATTGATGAAATACCGGGCATGCATTGCCTCTGACCTTTTGGGAAACTCGGATATAGCAAAATATTGGTTATTGTCTGAGGAATCCATGGATGGTTATGGCTTGGCGGATACTGAAACCAGTTTCATTATTGTGTGCATTAATGCATTCGCAGGATTCGTTGGTCGCAGTCAGGATGAATTCATCGGCTAACACCGGAAAATTGTGCAAACACGCAGTAAACACCAAGAATCTTTTGCTCATTCTTTTAATCTGCATAAAAACGAAAAGTCAGGAGAAACCCTGTACTCGCAAATATAAACCGGGAAGGAATGATAAAGGAGGTCAGCATCCGTGGCCGGATATTTGAGATTAATAACAGGAAAGCTGTGCATGCCATATTTCGATTGAAAGAACAAAAAGGATGAGCAACTCATATCCTTCTTGTCGGACATCATGCTTTAATTGTATGATTGAGAATGTTTCTTCGATAGCCAGAACAAACAGTGGCTCTGTCATATACTTTTATCATCTCACAGCGCCGTTTCCTGTGCAGTTGGTCCCAATTGGCTTTTTGATTTCCACAGGCCTCCCCGCTATCATTGGATTACCTGTTCAACGACAACCTGTTTATTTGATCTAAAATGTATTTAACTTGCCCTTTGGGCTGACACGAAAACCGGGTCCTTTGGGCTCGGATTCTTTATTCAACTGGAGGAAATATCTATGGCCAGACTGGAAAGTCTAAGCGAATCTGAACGAAAGACGCTGGAAGCACTGGAGTGTCCAGTTTTCAGCAACCATTCGTGGGTAGACGGACTGCCACTCAGGCAGAGACGGGTCGCGATTATATCCACTGCCGGGCTTCATAAAAGGAATGACCGACCTTTTTCCTTTGCTGCTGATGATGCCTACAGGATCATACCGGGAGATATTAATGCCAATGATCTGGTGATGTCCCATATCTCCACCAATTTCGACCGAACCGGTTTTCAACAGGATTGGAATGTGATTTTTCCTCTGGATCGCATCAACGAATTCAGGGAGCAGGGACTGGTAGGAAGCGTGGCCGATTATCATTACTCGTTCATGGGGGCCAGCGATCCAGTCTCTATGGAACCCAAAGCAAGAGAAGTCGCAGGACTTCTTCTCAAAGATAAGGTGGATGCTGTCTTGCTGGTTCCAGTCTGACCTTTTTGTACACGCACAGTTGGTGCGTTGGCCCATTACATGGAACAGGAAGGCATACCGACCACACAAATAAGCCTGATTCGACTTCACACTGAAAAGATCAAGCCTCCGCGGGCATTATGGGTTCCCTTTGAGCTGGGGCGTCCGCTTGGTGTTCCAAACGATCCCGGGTTTCAGTCCCGTGTATTGTTGGCAGCTCTGCGGTTGCTTGAGGTCTCAAACGGACCCGTTATTTCAGACTTTTCCGAGGACGCTCCGGCATCAAATGATATGGTTACGACGCTTTCCTGCCCTGTTAATCTCAATCCAAAAATTGAAAATCTGAATGATACCGAAAAACTGATGGCCGCTTTCAAGAATGAGATTTCAGGATTACGCAGTTGGTATGACTTGGGGTTGGAAAAAAAAGGACGAACAACGGTCGGTGCCAGCGGGATGACTCCTGAGGCGATCGGTGATTTTGTTTCATCGCTGATTTCCGGAAAAACAATTGAAAATCCCCGCGAGGATATTGCTCTGGGCTTTTCCGTCAATCTGGCGATCAGTGACCTGAAAGCCTATTATTCTGAAGCAATCACAGCTCAGCCGGGCCAGGAAGCTCCTTCAAGCAAACTGATCAGTCATTGGTTCTGGACGGAAACAGTGGCGTCCAGAGTCATCCATACCTTGAAGGAAACTTGCCTTGAAAGCGAAGATAAGCTCTTAAAGCTGGTGGGCAGGTCGTTATTAGTCCCGGCGGAATATGCCTGACAGCACAAAAATCGGCCAAACGGAATCATACGGTTAGGGCAAGTTCGGCGGACGTTTGAATCTCTGTAAAACCCTTATCGTAACCATTTGAACAATCGGACAACCGGGAAAGAGATGAAAAATACTACGCGTTTGAAGTTTCGAGATCGCATCACCTTCAAAATACTAATGGGGATTACGATTTTGATTCTGGGGGTCGAAGGAATGCTTCTCGTTTTTTCCGTATCTTCCAGAAGGCAGGAACTGCACGTCTATCGGCAGGAGGTTCATCAAGTCCTATCAGAGGTCGCAGGGGTATCCATCCCCGAAGAACGAATTCTATCTGACTCAAATATCGCCTCCAAAATTCGTGATTACACCCGGAATATCGTCCTGATGGTGATTTTTATCATTTTTGTTGTGATCTCCGGGTCGTATCTGATTGTTAATCAAATCCTGATAAGGCCCATTCTGACGATCTATCGAGACAACATGCAGATTGCTGAAACAGGTGGTGCCCGTTCAACATTGAAGATTGAGACTTTTCCCAAGAGCGAGGTTGGGATGATTATGCACAGTCGGGACACAATGATTAAAGTACTGGATCGTGCTCAAAAAGAGCTCCTTGAGGCTAATAGAAAACTTGAGCAGCAGAACGAACTGCTGTTGGAAAACGCCAGACTCAGGGAAGATATCGAGCAAATCACCCGACATGATTTGAAAACACCGCTTACAGGCATCATCTATTATCCGCAGCGGGTGATTAGTCTGGGTAATCTCACCGATAAACAGCAGGAATTTCTGCAAAAGACGACCCAACTGGGCTATAAAGTACTCAATATGATCAACCTTTCCCTGGACCTGTATAAAATGGAAAAAAGGACATATGATTTTTCCCCCGTAGAGGTAGATCTCATTGACATAATAGATAATATTATCCAGGAGCACCGTCAGTTGATTCTCGCCAAAGCGTTGGAAGTGGAAGTTCGCATTAACGGCCAAATTGCCGCCGCTGAGGATCGTTTCATGGCACAGGGAGAAGAGCTGCTTTTTTACTCCATGCTGGCCAACCTGGTCAAAAATGCGTTGGAAGCAACACCGAAGGAAGAAAAAATTAGCATCTCTCTGTCCGATGACAGTGGGACTGCTATTCGGATTAGTAACAAGGGCAGCGTGCCCGAGGAAATTCGCGACTCGTTTTTTGAAAAATATTCAAGTTCCGGCAAAACCGGGGGAACCGGACTCGGGACCTACTCAGCAAAACTCATTGCCCAGACCATGAAAGGGCAAATCGCGCTGGAAACCTGCAATGAGAACAATACAACGGTCCTGGTTTCATTCCCTGTTAAAACCGCTTGAGTCAAATGGATTTCATATGTTTGGTAAAATCAAAAGGAAGATCTCAAATAAGTTGATATCGGCCGTGCTCGGCGTATTGATAGTTATTTTCATAGCTCTGAATGGATTTATTCAATACACGGTCAACAAAAACCTGAAACAGGTCGTTGAAAAGGACCTGCGGGCTGAGGTGGGTACTGCCTGGCATATTCTGGAAGCTGTGCGCAGCAGCGCACAGCATAAGGTAAATGCGGATCTGAATGTTGCCCATTACCTTTTTTACAATTCCGGGACACTGCAGGAAACGGAAAAACTGCTTTCCATGCAGGCAATCAACCAGATCACAAATGAGGCACACCCTGTCAGTATGAGGCAATGGCTTTATAACGAGCAGCAGATCCAGGGCAACTTCGAGTTTGTGGACCGGTTGCAGTCGATTCTTGGCGGAACAGCCACGGTCTTCCAGAAAATCGACAAAGGGTTTCTGAGGGTTTCCACCAATGTCATGAAAACTGACGGATCACGGGCGGTCGGTACCTATATTCCCAATGACTCCCCTGTCATTCAAACCATCATGAGAGGAGAGACGTATAAGGGCCGGGCCTTTGTCATTGATGATTGGTATCTGACAGCCTACGAACCCATCGTCATTGATAATGAGGTGGCGGGCATCCTTTATGTGGGCGTAAAAGAAAAAAACCTGCCGGCGTTGAAAAAGGCCATCCAGTCAATTGTGGTCGGAAAGACGGGATACATGTTTTGTCTGGATCAGGATGGAAATTACCTGATACATCCCGATCTGGAGGGGAAGAACGGATCCCGTCAGCCGGTTATTCAGGAGATGCTGAAAAAGAAGACTGGCACGGTCTATCATGATGAAAATGGCAAAAAGGTGCTGACGGTTTATGCAGAATATGCCCCTTTCAACTGGATACTGGCCGTCAATGCCTATGAAGGAGAATTTGTGGATGACGTCATGGCCAACATCCGAACCCATCTCCTCTGGCTGCTGGGGGTCTCTATTCTTCTGATTACCGGGGTTCTGTTCTACCTGTCACGCTCCATTACCCGATCGATTTACAGTGTGGTCTCCCGCTTGAAAGAACTGGCCGGGGGAGACCTGACGCGTATCGTTGAACGGAAGACCGACGACGAAATCGGCATCATGACTACCGATTTGAATACGGTGACGCAGAGCCTGGCCCAAATTATCAGCGAGATCAACGGAATCACAACCTCCCTGGAGAGTACGTCAACAGAATTGGAACAAATTTCGGAGAACATCGCCCAGAATGCAGCGCAGAACGTAAAAAAATCCGAGAGTGTGAATGAAGCGGCACAAGAAATGAGCGCGAACATGGTGTCCGTTGCGTCTGCCACCAATCAGGCTTCTGGAAACATCGAAACGGTTGTGGCATCCAGTCAGGAGCTTTCTGCAAACATCGGGGATGTTGTCCAGACAATCGCACAGGCCAAAACGAGCACCGAGAACGTTGTGGCAGTTGCCGGAAAGGTGTCGGCCAATATCCGGCAATTGATGGCCGAAGCGAAGGCTATCGGAACGGTGACTGAAACGATTTCCAGTTTCAGCAATAAAATTGATCTGCTGGCGCTGAACGCAACGATAGAAGCGGCGCATGCCGGACAGGCCGGTAAAGGATTCGCTGTGGTTGCCGCTGAAATCAAGGAGCTTGCCAACCAGACGGCCGCATCAACAGCCGACATTGAAATCAAATTGAAGGGCATTCAGAAGTCCACGGGTATTGCAGTATCCGGAATCGAAGAGGTGGCTGAACTGATCGAGGGTATTAACGAGGTGGTAGCCTTGATCAACCATTCCATGATACAGCAGCGGACGGCCACGGAAAACATAACGGAAAACATCGGTCAGGTCTCCATGGGTCTTAAGGAGACCAACGTGAATGTTGAGCAGACTTCTCAGTTTGCCGAGAAGGTGGTGTCGGAAATCACAGAGGTGAATCGGAAAGCAGGAGCGGTCAACCAGACAACGGAAAAAATCAAACAGAGTGCCAGTCACCTGAATACGGTTACCCGTCAGCTGAAGGAAAAAATGGCTCGATTCAGGATTTAGTCCATTCGAAGAGACGACGCACCAGCGGGGTTTGGATCCACTTCGGATTCAGCGTCAACAATGGCGTTTAAATCGGAAAAACTTCTCCGTTTATGATGCTGAGGCGTTTATCGCTGTCATTACCCGGCACTTTCCCAAAAAATCGTTCCAAACGATTCGCAACTATAGCGTCTCTTGAGGCACTGCTTCATATTTCATCATAGTAGCCTGCCATTTGAGTTTTCCTCGTTGCTGTTTCAGAACGCTGTTCAGTATATACGGGATTGGGGCTTGTCTGTTACTGCCAATGATGTACGTTTGATAATTGTTCAGAGTACCGTGACCTTCATTATCAGTAAAGCTTTCAATCAATCGGGTGACAATCGTTGTGCGATCTGCAGGATGATGAAAAAAGGAGTTTGGTAGGGCTTCCATTTTCAGAATTTCATCATCAGGACAGTTAAAATGACGCACCGCGCTGTCACTGATCATGACTGCCCGGCTGTCCAATAGTGAACGAATGGATAGTTCCTCTGGAAATGCAACAAACATATAAGGTTCCGCATCCTTAATAAAATCATATTCCGCCTTTCTTTGATTGATCCGTTTGGCGATTCGAGTAATGAAAAAAGGCGGTACAAAGGGAACCAGGTACTTCAAATATGTGGCAGCAGGAAAAAAGGAACCAAGTTCATCAATGATTTGCAGAAGAATCAGGATGCTTGTTCCTACGGTCAATGTTGCCAGGGGTGGGGTTGACACAATCTTTTCTACCACATTCTGGATAATACCGATCGGTTGTGTTGCCATAGATTGACATTTTCGTATAATTGGAACATTCAGATAGAAATGGCTGCCTTTTCATTGCCTGTGCCATCAAAGAAGACATTGAATTGTATGAAATAAATGAAGAAGACTGTTTTCAATGCAAGGTTATGAGTCTTTAAATGCTATTCGGATTTAAGGGGTGTCTGAACTGACTAAAGGCAATATCCGACAATAAATGCTAAAACCTAAATTCTGCAAGTAGCCATGATTGGACTGTCATTGAACTCATTCTCGACAGGCTTCCTGCCTGTCTCCGAGGGCGGCCGCCTAACTCACCCTCCTGGTGAGTTTTGACGGCTCCCAATCCGTTCAATAACAGACCAACTATGGCTTGCCTAAAGCGAATCTATTGAAACTTACTTGCAGAATCTAGGTAAAAGGTTTTTTCAATTATGTCGGCCTTCGAATTCAATAGTATATATTCAGGTTTGGACCTCTTGTTGAACCTTTAAACGGGTTTAATCCCCTCAATATAAGCGGAAACAACATAATCACCGGCGGCGCTTTCTTTTGACGGACTCCATTGTTCGATCAATTCCTGACTCTTATCATTCGGCTCTATCTTGATATTCTGAAACCCGGCTTCACTTAACATTATCGTTGTGTCCTGAATGGTCGCCGCCCCTCCGATACAGGCGGATACCAAGTTCAGATCGTTTTTGATCGCGTCCGGAAGTTCTATTTTCGCCAGTACATCCGAAATAGACAAACGACCCCCCGGCTTCAGTACCCTGAATGCTTCATTATAAACGGCTTGTTTGTCCGGAGACAGGTTGATGACACAGTTCGACATGATCATGTCCGCTGTATTGTCAGCGACCGGTAAATGCTCAATCTCTCCCAATCTGAATTCGACATTTTCAACAGATGCTTTTTTTGCGTTATCTCTGGCCTTGCTGATCATATCAGCCGTCATGTCCACACCAATAACTTGTCCTTCCTCACCAACTTCTCTGGCCGCCAAAAAACAGTCGAATCCTCCGCCGCAGCCTAAATCCACCACGGTCTCTCCCTTTTTCAATGAAGCCAGAGCAACCGGATTACCACAACCAAGATTCATGTTGGCTCCTTCCGGTATTGCTTTAAGATCTCCCTCATTATATCCAATTAACACCGCCATCTGTTCTGAAGTGATTTCTGTTGATCCACAGCAGCTAGTGTTTTGGGTCTTATCTGAATCCGATCCACAACAACTGGCGGAAGAGACTGTTTCAAGCGTTATCGCGTTGGGACCGCAGCACGATCCAGAGGCGTCGGGAGTCTCATTACGATTCGCTCGGGCTATTGATCCGTATCTCTCTCGAACGGTTTCTCTTATTTTTTCACTATCCATTTTTATCCTTCTTAATTGACAAGGGATGATAGATGAAAAATCCCCCTTGTACTTGTTTAACAGGTTTGTACAACCATTTTTGACTGTCCAGGGTAAGGTCACGCATTGGCCTCAAACCAACCGGAGGTGCGTTTACATATTCCAACCAGCATTAACATGACGGGAACCTCAATAAGTACGCCAACGACTGTAGCCAATGCCGCTCCCGAAGACAGCCCGAAGAGCATAACGGCAGTAGCGATGGCCACTTCAAAGTGATTGGAAGCCCCAATCATGGCGGCTGGGGCGGCATCCTCATAACGCAGTTTGAGTACTTTCCCAGCGCCATATCCAATTACGAAAATCAGAACGGTCTGCAAAAATAATGGGATTGATATCCAAAGGATGGTCAGGGGATTTCCAAGAATCGTCTCACCCTTGAAACTGAAAAGCAGAACCAAGGTCAATAGCAAAGCAACTATCGTCACGGGAGTGAGGACCGGAGCCCCGTTTACCCGAATGGAGATTCCATCCAATGTATTGGCCAAACCGGGCGCTATTTTTCCCAGAAGAACACCTCCGACAATACACAATCCAACCCAGACGGTCAGGGGTAGCGTTCAAAGACACTGGTCATTTTTCGATTGTTCGTTGCTTCCGTCATGATTCACTCTCATTTGATAGTAATGATTCGGGTAACGTTTCAACAAAGGCTTTGATCTCATCCCTGACTGTTCGATAACACTCCAGCTGTTCCTCTTGTGAGGCTCCTTTTCGAGCCAGTTCCTCAGCCTTTTTCGGTGGGTCCTCAAAACCGACATGAAATCTTTTCTTCGCTCCCGGAAAGAAGGGGCAGGTTTCATTGGCGTGATCACAAACCGTAATGACAGCATCAAACTCCTGATCAATGAACTCATCAAGATGTTTGGATTTCTGACCGGATATATCGGCACCGACTTCCGACATCACCTTAACAGCGTTGGGATTGAGTCCATGAGTCTCTATTCCGGCTGAAAAGACATCAATCACATCCCCTTTAAGATGACGTACCCACCCCTCAGCCATCTGACTTCGGCATGAGTTTCCAGTACATAGGAACAGTATTCTCAGCTTTTTGTCCATAATTCACTCGGGTTCAATTTACCTTACTTTTTTGGACGCCATGATTCTCCTCGCTGATTTCGGCACAGGACTTCCGGTTCGCAGGACAAGATCGGCGCAAGTCTGGTTGAATCCTCAATCGCATCAGGAGTGCCTGCTGTCTGTTGTTTCACCCATTCAATCAATACCTTGAATGATGGTTTGTCTCTAGCCAGGCGGTAATAGACCCACCGCCCCTCCTTCCGGCTGATGACCAGCCCGCAGGAGATCAGCAACCCCATATGGCGGGAAGCCGTGGCTCCGGTCACCTGCAAGAACTCAGTGATTTGACAGGCACAAAGCTCGCTGTGCCGGGTCAAAGCCAAAACCACTCGAAAGCGATTCCTGTCAGAAAGCGCTTTAAAGACTGTGATAATCCCGTTCATGATGGGTTATTCGTTTGTTGTATGCTTAGCTAATTAACTAAATATAAGATAATACCGATAATCTGTTATCGTCAATATCCTTTTTGATTATCTAAAAAAACCGGAATAATCCAGACTTGACACTCTGACGTTCTCCCCCACCATGTCGGGCCTGATCCGGCATTATCGATCCGGGTAAATTGGGGATTCCAGATTCAGAGGCCGAAACGAAGTTCAGATCCCCTGAATTATCATCTTTCGTTGTGACAGCAAAGCCATGCGTGTCAATCGCGGTTCAAAGGTCTGTGCTGGAATTACACCGATAGTTTATCCCACTTGATCAAATGGCCGAGAGCGATCCCAACAATAAATCCCACCGCAAGGTTTGATGCCAGGGTAATGCCCAGAATGATCACGACAACAAACAAATCTTTGCGGTCTGTTAAGTCTATGACGGTCAATGCCAGTTGAGAACCCGCGAAGATTAAAAGCACGCCTAAGATGGCCATCGGGATAAGGTTGAAAAAGCCGATAATATTATTCCCCAGTATCAGCGCTAGAAACGCAAAAGCGAATCCAATCACTAAATTGGAGCCTGCAGTCCTCGCGCCGAAACGATAATGCGCTGCCAGCCCTCCCGAGCCATGGCACAACGGCATCCCTCCAATGAGAAAACTGAAAAAATTAGCCAGGGCCATGCTAACGCAGACTTTTCGATTGGTAACTTTCGCCGCTTGCTGATCGAAGTACTCTCTGGACAGATCCGTGTAAGCTAATACTGCGTTGCCAAGTGTCATGGGAAGCTGTGGTAATACGAGGGCGAACAGCGCGAATGTGAAGTCAAGCTTTTCTGGAAATGGAAACGGCATAATTTTCGGAAGGCTGATGCCAACGTCCCGAAATCCGAAGTCTATTCTTGCGCCCAGAACGATACCCGCCGCCAGACCAGCTAAAATGATGATCAGACCGGCTGGAAACCGCTTGTTTTCCAAGAGCAGCAACGTTAAAAAACCTCCAAGCAGACCAATGACAATTCCAACTTGAATTGGACCTATCGACTGAATCTTGAGATAAGGTTCCGCCATCTTTTGAAGTACTTGAAAAGATGAGGTTCCTATCATAAACTTCACGCCACTGGAAATCAGCAACGCCCCTGTTGACAACTGCACTCCCCGAATAACCGATTTTGGGGTGTATTTCCGTATCAGCTCTATCGCTCCGGTCAAGCCGACGACTAAAAGAGATGCTCCCATCAGAAGCGATGAGGCGAGAATCTGTGACGGGCTCATCACGGTGGCGATGGCATATGCGCCAATCACTTTCATTGGCTGCACCGGAACCGTTATTCCAAAATAAAGTCCAGTCAAAATATAAAAAACGCCAATGCTGAAAAACAAGCCGACTGGATTCAGCCCGTTTATCAGGACCATCGCTATCGCGATGGGAAGCAGCGTCCCTAAATCCCCCAGGGAACCAGCCACCTCCATGCGGTTAAACCGATAACGCTTGAACATCATTAAAACCCTGTTTCACTGGTTTCGCAGCTTGAATAACCCTTAAAGAGTGACACGCTGTGTCATCACGCTCAAAAAACCGGATCGTTTCTCACTGTACACATGATCGGCGATCATGATTCATTCTTTTTTGAATCGAATCGCCTTTTTAAAAAACAAAACATGATCCCTGACCTCCCTGCTCTGAGGCAGAATCACCCCCTCCTTATCCTTGACAAATCCCCTGGATAACATGATTTGTCCGACCATGTGACCGATCATCTGTTTCAATCGTAGGAATTTATTCTCTCCTTTAGACGCATCTTTTTCCATTATTTTCAGGAGTTGATCTCCGAATCTTTCATTCAAGGGTCTTTCCAAGGCTTCGACGCATGTCCGTCTCAGATCCACCGCGGTCTCGGCTCGAACGATGTTATCCGGGAGACACAGGAACTCCCATAAAGCCTGTCCGATCTCAGTCTCGTATAATTCACTGAATTTCCATGGATCGTAGATCAGTTTCATGGTTACCCGACATGATATATTGTATGACAAGAATGTCTGGATCAATTCTTCCAGAGTCGGACAAAGATTTGTGCTTTCCTGCAGTTAAATATAAACCGTATAAATTTATACTGTCAAATAGAAACAGACCATGGCGGCAATCTTTATCACCTTATCGTGGTGCCCCAAACTGTTATCGATTAGCTGAAGGGACGGTTCAGTGAACATTGCAACAAGATATCATGCACAAAAAACCAGGCAGAAAGAGATTAAAGAAGGATATTCGTGATTTGAATTGTCTGATGGCCAGAGAAAACCCTTGGATGGAAGCAGGCAGCGTAATAGAGCTTGCCTCGCAAACATTAAAATATCCCAATTTGTGTGAGGTCCATGACCATTGCGCTGATAATGCTTCACCTGAAGGCGAGGAGTTTGAGCCATCCACAGAGGAGACACTAAAAGGGAGGCAGCCAGCTCTGTCCGAAAAAGCCTTTGCTGAGATACCGGATACCCACGTAAACCGCCAGAACCACAAAGATTCGTTTCAACCAGATTTCCGGGATGTACCTTTGTGTCCTCGGCCCGATCAATGCACCGGCAAACACGCCTGCCATCTCAATACCCACCAGCCACCAGCTGATAAAAGTTCCTTTCAAAACCACGTAGGAGAAGATGCTGGATATCATGCTCAGCAAGACGGCCAGTGCAGACGTTCCCGCGACGATGTACATGGGAAGACCAAGCACGCTGGTTAAAAACGGGACATAGAGAAATCCGCCACCAACACCGATAAAGGAAGAGATCGAAGCGATGACCAATCCTCCGAGCATGGCCAAAACAGGGCTAAATCCGTACTCGGTTCCCTGAAACTCAATCGTCATTCTACGCCATCCCAGGTGGATAATCTGAACCCCCTTGGATGTCGGGTCTTTCCCGCCGGCATGTGGTTTGACGGATTGTCCCTTTTTTAAGGTATTATAAAAGATAACCCCTCCGATAACCAGGACAATAAGCCCGAAATAACCGACATAAGCGTGAAGGCTGATTTTCCCGGCGGTAAACCAGGGGATCAACAGGCCGCCCGCTACACTGCCTATTCCAAGAGAGACCCCCAGGGGAACGACCAGCCGTTTCATCCGCAAAAAGCTGTAGACCGATATCAGGGCTGCCAATCCAACCAGGTATTGATTGGAAGCCCGGATGGTATCGGTCAGCAATGCGTTTAACGCAGGGTTTGTTGTTTGGAAGCTGCCCGCATAATTGCCCAGGGCAAACAACGTCAAATGACCGACTCCGGCCATGACGCCCCCAAAAGCGCCAACCGTGGAGAATATCCAACCCACCCAGAGAGCCCAAAAAAAAGCAACCACGGGATTTATCTTCGGCGCACCGGGGATACCCGCAAACCCTTTGGCGGCATTGATATCAATCTCACCTTTGCCGGTTCCGGTAGGCGTCATGGCTGCCGTTTCCCCCAGTATACCGGGCAAACTCAAGTCGGATTTAATTGGGTCCGCTATCCCACTCTGCATCATTGATCCGCCGATCAGGACAATCACAACCGCTCCAAAAATCAATAATAATCTGTGTTTCGTTCCATTTAAAAAATTCATTTTACCCTTTTTAATTGGATTAAGCAGTCCTTCATCTGTCAATGGTTTTTATCAGTGAAAAATTGCAAAGACCCCTCTCTGGTTTCAGCCAAAAACCCTACCGAAAAAACCTTTTTTGCCCGGTTTGGGCTGGGGCAGCCCCAAATGCCGGCAGATAATGGCTTCCAGTTTATCTTCCGAAATATCGGCTTTTTCTACCACCAGCTCCTCACCCACTTTGATGGCTGGTGCAATCGGTTGCCCCGATTTGAGGTACTCAGCGGACTTAAACGCTTCCTGGGGTTTGGCCACGGTCTCGATTTCAATATCATATTTTTTACCCAACCTGGGTATCATTTCGTTGAAATGCCCTCAGGTCTTACCATTGGGTTCATTCAGATAAAATGTTACTTTCAGCATCTTGTCTCCTTTGTCTGATTATCTAACCTGGTTAACGACCGTTATTTCATAATCCCAATTGTTCCTTTATCACAGCTTCCAGCTTTTCTTCGGCAATATCGTTCCCCTCTGTCACAAGCTTTTCACCAACCCGGATGGCGGGGGCGAAAGGAAGATCCAGCGCGAAATACTCATCGGAATCATATTCAGCCTTTGGCTTCGAAATGATTTCTATCTCCAGCCCATACTCAGCCTCCAACCTGGGGGCCATCTTCAGAAAATGTTTTCAGGGTTTTCCCCTGGGCTCGTTAAGAAAAAATGTAACTTTTAACATGAGGATCTCCATTTTTGTGTTTACAGATGTCGGTCTATGAACTGATCTTAACCAACTCAGCCAATCGAATTAGAAACTGATCCAGCGGAATGAAATCCAAAAGACGCAAGTCGGACCGTTCCTTGCCATAACGATCGAGGAACACCACTGTGGGTACCCCTCTTACATCATACCGCTGAACCAATCGTTCATTTAAAGCCTCTCCCTTGCGGGTCAGGTCAATTTTGATCATCACGACCCTGTTTTCCGACATGGCCACCACATCGGAATCCCGGAAGGTTATCTCATCCAGCTCCCGGCAGGGGGCGCACCAGCTTGCTGAAAAATCGATAACCACCGGTTTACCCGATTGTTGCGCCTCTGATAACAGTGGATCGGAATAAGACTGCCAATTTGCATCAGGTCCCCGCATCGTCCAACCTCCGATGAGGATAGCAGCGGCTGTCACCCCGGCGATGGCAGTTATGGTTTTCATCCAATTGAAAAACCGGGAGGATGATGTGACATTTTGCATCCAGCCCAAATGGATGGCTGCAACCAGGGGAACAGAGGCAAATACCAGAACACCAAAAACTTTTGGCAGCACAGGACGGATAAAGTATGCCGCCATACCCACCAGAACCCACCCCAGTAATTTCCTGACCCACAGCATCCAGTCTCCGGAGCGGGGAAGTCTGTTCAGGTGACCGGAGAAAAGAGCCAGTATCAGCAACGGTAAACCCAATCCCAGACTCAGGATGAAAAACACCAGGAACCCCAACAGTGGATCACCTGCACTTGCCACCCATGTGAGTAATCCCAGGATGAAGGGGCCAATGCAGGGCGCGGCTATAACACCAAGTGTCAACCCCATGAATAGACTGCCGAATTACCCGGAATGACTTTTTGAAGCAGTTTGCGTCAGAGCTGAAGGTAACCTCATTTCCCAGAACCCGAACAGGCTGCTGGCAAATACCAGCAGCACCCCCGCAATCAGAGTCAGTACCAACGGATTTTGAAGGAGTGAACCAACCAGGCTGCCGCTCAAGGCAGCCGTAACCCCCAGCAGGGAGTTGACGATAGCGAGTCCACCGGTATAGAAAATCCCATGTAGGATCAGTTTTCCTTTTCCTGTGCCGCTTCTACCGCCGAAATAGGAAACGGTTATGGGAATCAGGGGATAAACGCAGGGCGTTAGGTTTAATGCCATCCCGCTCAGAAAAACCCCCAGCAGCGTCCAGATCATCATCAGCCCTGAGAGCGAACTCAAGCCTCCAGTCCGGGTTTTTTCCGCCGGTTCAAACGGCAGACTGGCTACCGGTAATCCCTTTTCCTGCCACTCCGGGTATCCGATCGGGTAACGGTATACCTTCTCATAACCGAGATCTGCAGCCACACTGGCTGCACTGTCGCTCCGTACTCACGACAGCCCCGCTCAGAGAAAAACAATAAATTGGGATTTATCGGGCCCCAGGAATTCCTTTAACTCGGATTTTTTATACCATCTGGACCACCAGGTGGGCTCCATGGGAAAATTGATCGAACCTTTGATGTGACCGGAACGGTATTCCCATTCCTGTCGGGTATCAACCAGAAGTGTATCTTCCGGGAACTGCCTGTAACGCTGCCATAACGTATCCAGGTCGATCAGCTTATAATTCCCGGACCGTGCTTCACGGATCACATCCGCCATCATGGCTTTCTTTACAATCACCGGCCGGTTCACAAACCATAGAATCCCCGTGGTGATAAGGACCGCAATGAAAGCAGTGATGGTCTGAACGGTTTTGTTCATATTTCCCCCAAAGGTTATGATTCAATGCCGTTAACTCAAGGCTTGATACTGCACTAAGTGACTGCTGTGAAGCCGTTTCAATTGCTTGGAGAAGTTTCGTAGATGATTTTAACGAAGCGAAGCGGCCGAGAGCCCAATTGTTTGAGCGAAGCGAGTTTTGGGCTTTCAGCATAGCGAGTTTTAAATCATCTTGAAACGTATCTGCTATTGAAACGGCTTCACAGCAGGCACGGGTTTGAAGTTAACGACATTGGGTTATGATTAAGATTTACTGATCGGATGGTTCCTCAGCAGTCGCGTATTGTTCGGTTTTTCTGAATCGTTTGACAATCCTCGGCAGGAAAAGTACGAATGCCAGAAGTCCAACGGCCATCATCCCTTTTTCCATCAAGGTGCGAATACTGGAATCACCATCAAGAACTCCCTGGGCGACAGCACCGAGATACGTGTAGGCAAATGCCCCGGGAATCATGCAAAGGAAGGAAACAAAAACATACTGGAATAGCGGTATCCTTGTTAATCCTAATGCATAGTTGGTTATATTAAACGGAAAAACCGGTACCAGGCGCAAAAAGGCTACAAATCGCCATCCTTCTTCTTCAATTCCATTGATAATCCTTGTCAGCCTGGGACCGGTTTTTCTCCTGGCCCACCCTGAGGATATATATCTGGAAATCAGAAACGATATGGTCGCTCCCAGAGTTGCCCCGGTAAGATTATACAAAGCTCCCCACCAAGGTCCGAAAAGAAGTCCCCCGGCTATGGTCAGGATGGAACCGGGGACAACCAGCACCGTGGCGATGGCATAAAACCCGATAAACACAGCTCCCGACCAAACGCCAAATCCCTTCATATAAGCAGTCAACTTTGAAACCTGAAGCTGATCTCGAAATATGATACTGAAAACGATGGCGGTACACAGCACCAGGATAACTCCAATGCGAATAAGAATTTTCCGATCCATATCTAACCTTTTTTGGTTGATCGCTTGTTGTCAGGTTTTGTGTTCAGGAACGGTTGAACCAGAAGCCAATGCGGATGCAGATATTTCGATTCGCGGAAAACATCAAGCCCGATAGTCATCCCGGCATGTCCCTCTTTGGGTTGGGCCCGGTAGGTTCCAAACAACCGGTCCCACCAGCTCAGGTTAAAGCCGTAATTGCTGTTGGTTTCGACCGGAATTACGGAATGATGTACCCGGTGCATGTCCGGCGTCACCAACAGCCATCGGATGATACGATCGACACTCTTAGGAATATGGATGTTGCCATGATTAAACATGGCTGTGCCGTTCAATAGAGCCTCAAAGACCACCACGGCCGCAGGCAGGGGACCAAT
>Ga0180009_10001014_pt1 | contig 35347 bp, 30 predicted proteins | sample OS_PC_MetaG_FD_123537 | JGI IMG/M metagenome (GOLD analysis project Ga0180009, IMG submission 123537) | Groundwater microbial communities from the Aspo Hard Rock Laboratory (HRL) deep subsurface site, Sweden - OS_PC_MetaG | ecosystem: Environmental > Aquatic > Deep subsurface > Groundwater... | reverse complement strand
ATTTGTGGTATCGCTTCGCTCTGTCTTTTCTATTAAAATCGATAGAATTCCTTAAATATTCAATCTGGCTATGGCATAAATCATGCGCAAACATGATGTGATTTGAACAAATAGGTACTAAATCACCCAGGTTCCCTGTCTGTTTTTTCATAGAGGTATTTTAAGGAATATTATCTATACTTATATATCTATTAAACTATATGATGCTATTTGTCAACCATTTTTTTATGAATTAATTGTTATTTGCATAATTTATATACCCTAACGCGGCTGTTTCTTTCTTACCCATTAGACAAAATTGTTTGAAGTTCCTCCTGCAAATACTTCAGGCGATCTATCTCATCCTCGTCGATTCTGTCTCCCATTTCCCCGGATTTTACACGCTTCTTAAGCATCTTGAGCTCATTTTCAAGATCAACAATGTTATTCAGCACCATGGTCTGCATATCAGGCACGGCCTCTTCACTTGGTGGTTCCTCGTAAGCGGCTTCCCTTGGTTTCAACACAAGTTGTTGTTTCCATCTTGGGATATGCGTTTCCAGATTGAATCTCTCCTGAATTTTTTTGGCCAATGCCTCACTAGCCGTGGGCTCACCGTGAACCACAAAAACACGAGGTTTACTCTCAAAATTACTGACCCATTCAAGGAGATCATCCTGGTCGGCGTGGGCCGAAAAACCACCTATGGTGAAAACCTTTGCCCTTACAGCTACATCTTCACGGAATATCCTAACTCGTTTTGCTCCTTCAACAATTTTACGCCCCGTGGTTCCCTCTGCCTGGAATCCGACAATAACGATACTTGCGCCTTTCCGCCATAGATTATGCTTCAAATGGTGCTTTATACGCCCGGCCGTACACATGCCGCTCCCCGCAATTATAATAGCGGAACCGGCTTTTTCATTGATGGCTATGGATTCCCTTGTGCTTTCCGTGAATTTAAGATTCGGCATATCAAATGGGTCATAACCTTCCTCCACAATGGCCTGGGCCTCTTCGTCGTAGTATTTTTTGTTTTTCCGAAAGATCTCTGTTGCCTTGATAGCCAATGGGCTATCCAGATAAATTGGGATATCAGGGATAAGTCCTTTTCGATGAAATTCACCCAGGATATAAAGAATTTCCTGCGTCCTTTCTACGGCAAAGGCCGGGATGATGATCTTCTCATCTTTGGATACACTATAACGGATCGCCTCAACCAGTTCGTCCTTGCTGTCTTCAAAGGACCGATGCTTACGGTTGCCGTATGTAGATTCAATGAAAAGATAATCCGCATCAAAAATCTCATGGGGGTCCCTGACAATCAATTGATTCTGCCTCCCAAGGTCTCCTGAAAAAACGATTTTAAGGGGCTCACTTTTCTCTTCGACCCACAATTCCAGGATAGAAGATCCCAGGATATGCCCGGCATTTCTGAGTCGAGCCTTTACACCTGGCTCAACCTCAACAACCCGGTCCCTTTCCGTTGGAGAAAACAACTTTAAGCTTGCCTCTGCATCCTCTGTCGTATAAAGGGGGTCTAACTCCCCTTTACCTTGCCGCTTGTTTTTCCTGTTTTGCCATTCTGCATCCATCTCCTGGATATGAGCTGCATCCAGGAGCATAACCTGGCACAGTTCAGCAGTCGGAGGAGACGTAATGATCTGGCCCTTAAAACCATCCCTCACCAATTTGGGAATCCTTCCGCTGTGGTCGATATGCGCATGAGTAAGAAAAAGTGTCTCGATTTCCCCCGGATCAAAACCCCAGTCCCCCCAGTTTCTACTCTCCATCTGTTTCCCGCCCTGAAAAAGGCCGCAATCCACAAGAATCTTTTTGCCACCGGGGCTTTCAATGAGAAAGTTTGATCCGGTAACCGATCCAGCTGCTCCCAAACATGTTATTCTAATCATCCCAAGCTCCTTTCTTCCTTCCTTATCTGCTAAGTTATTTTTGCGCAAGCCCTAAGAATATCAGATGCCTTTGGACCACAGTTGAAAAGAAGATCAAAGGTAGACAGATTTGATATGAACGACCCCCACAATTGCGGATAGACAGATGGGCGAGGGTTGAAGAACTTTAGCTCAACACCTGCCTTCTCAAAAGCCTCTTCATCAAGATATTTTTTTGCGCTGCTCTGGGCCAGAAATTGGGAGGCCCCCAATTGTCTGCATATTTCCACAGAAAGCCGTGGCTCATTTACCTCAACTCCAAGTTCCGACAGCAACACCACCCTGGAGGAAATCCCCAGGTTTTTCTTCATATGTTGGATGATCTCCAAATTCAGGTCAATCAATTTTTCGAATCTTTCCGAAAAAACCTTTTCCAATAAACTCAGATGCTCCTCCAAATACGGGGCGTTTGCATAGGCAGACTCTATACTCGCCAGGTGTTTTTCGGCCCAGCGCCCCTCGCGGCATATCTTTACTTCATTGACCTTTTGAAGCCCCAGGCCCTTTTTCCAGACCGGGACAGTCATCCACAGAGTACCCTGGTCATTTTTGAATCGATTCCTGGTTAACCAGGTCGTACCTCGCGGAAATTGGACCGCGTCCATTATAACGAGCACATCCGATCGAAGGGCCTTGGCAAAAAAGCCGGGAAAGGGTGCAAAATATGGTTGATACGCAGAGACAATCATCGGTCAAGAAGTATTCAATTAGTTGAAAAGTTGTGGAGCGTTGATTTTCATTTCACTGACCTTACATGTTTAGCTGGGATTTTACAAGGCGGTTATTGGAGACCTGCAAATTCTGTTCTTTTTCACAAAAATTGAATAAAAGTGTTGACATTAATAGAATATACTATGTATAGAGTGTCCGGTATGTAATGAAGGTTTTTGTGCTGCTATTAAAACCTTTTTCTTAACCGTGCCTGCGTAAAGCAGGTTGTCAATAAACTTTTTTTAAAAGGAGAGATGTATGGCTGCAAAGAAAACGACAAAAAAGGCAAAAGCAAAGAACGTAACCCCAAAGCTGAAAGCGGCGGCAGTAAAAAAGCCAATGACCAAATCTGCCATTATTAGTGAGGTTGTCGGGAAGACAGATCTGACCAAGAAACAAATCGCCTCGGTGTTTGACGAACTGGCAATCATCATCGAACGCCACATTAAGCAACGGAGTGCTGGCCAGTTCACCTTACCAGGACTCTTGAAGATTGAGGTGAAACGAAAACCTAAGACCAAGGCTCGCAAGGGCATTAATCCTTTTACCGGAGAACCAATGACAATCAAGGCCAAGCCTGCCCGCAACGTTGTTAAGGTTCGCCCTTTAAAGAGACTGAAAGATATGATTGCCTGATGACAGGGTAGCGTTTTTACTTCTACAAAAAGGGCGGGCTCAGTCCGCCCTTTTTGTATTTCGAAAGAATACTCTCTAAATCCTATAGATACCTGTGACACGATGGAAATCCTGGATAACATACGCATAAGCCTGGACATGCAAGAAATCAAGAAAGCACTACACATGGAAGGTAGCGCGGACTCGAGCCATATCCAGGCCCTTATAAAGGAGGTGCAACCCCTTATCAGGGCCAGGGCCGTATACAGGGATTGTTATTTAGAATCAAAATCTGAAGATGCTATAATTATCGATGGGATCCGTTTTACCAGCCGGGTTTTGCGCAGGCATATGGATAATGTAGGGCGTGTTTTCCCGTTTGTGGTCACCATAGGCAGCAAACTAATAGAATACGCCAGGGCGTGCAAGGATTTTCCCAAACAGTACTATCTCGATACAATTGGAAATATAGCGCTCATCACAGTACGAAAATACCTGGAAGATCATTTGCGATCCAAATATGCTCTCGGTTGTATTTCCTATATGAGCCCTGGGTCCCTGAAGGATTGGGATCTTGAAGGGCAACGGCCGCTATTTTCAATTCTCGGGGATGTGCAGGCCTCCATAGGTGTGTACCTGACTGAAACCCTTCTTATGATTCCGACCAAATCACTATCCGGTATCTTCTTTCCCACGGAAATACCATTTTATAGCTGCCAGTTGTGTCCCCGCGAAAACTGTCAATCAAGGAAGGCCAAGTACAGTGAAAAGCTGGCCATAGAATATGGAATTCAAACTGTTACCAATTGTTAGTCCTCGCTAATAAAATAATCGGAGATGACTCCCATGAAGGGATTATATTTTATTGCGTAATGGCTAAGCCCCTGCTTCACAAAACCTTCGGAAATTTTCTTGTCTTCCCCAATAAGTCTGTCTTCTTTCTCACCCCATGCCTGTTTGTCCAATGATAGGACTTCTTCCACTTTTTTTCTATAAAAGTCAGCCACGGGAAGGTCTGACCAGGCATTCACAAACCAGGGCATAACTCTCCCCACCTTTTTCAGGAAGAGATTATGCTCTTCTCCAAAATTAAGGCAGGACCCTTCAGTGAAGTTTACCATATGAGACATCTCTCCATAGTCAATATACTTACCATTAGCGCTTATCTCATACGCCTTAGTGTCAGGATATGGGAAAAAAAACGACCAGCGGTAACGACCCGGTTTAGCCTTTCCCATTAATCTGATGGTAGCCATTACATCTTCATGTGTCTCGTCAGGCAGACCGATCATCAAAAAAACTGAAGTGTGCATCCCAAATTGATGGGCAGTCATTATTGCCTTAATGATCTTTTCGTTTTTCATATGGCGTTGGAGCACTTTTTTGCGAACGCTCTCACTACCGCTTTCAACCCCAAACTTGACAATCTTACAATTTGCTTCAGATAAACAGCGCGCCCGTTCTTCGTCGAAAAAACCGACATGAGCGTTCACCACAAAAGGGATAGAACATATCTTTTTGTAGGCCATGCAAAAATCTATTACATACTGTCTATAAAAGGTGAAAAGGTCATCATCAAAAATAAACATCTTAATATTTCGATAAGTTCTGACAAGATATTTAATCTCATCAATTACCTGTTCTACATCAAAATGCCGGATATAATTAAGCTGTTTGAAACTACAATTAAGATCATTTCGATAATGCGATACCATCTGGTGATTGAAGCAGTATGTGCAGGAAAACGGGCATCCGCGAGAGGCCATTAAACCGACCCAGCCATTTTTTGCATCAATAATCCTCTGGAAATCAAAAATATCATAGTCCTTGAACGGCAGCTTCCTGAGATCCGGTAATGGTCTGACAGGGTTAATCCGAATTTTACCATTTTGCCTGAACCCGAGATTTCTCACTTCTGAGACATCTTCTCCCCTGGAAATTTTTTCCACAAATTCTAAAAAAGCGTCTTCTGCCTCACCGCGAAAGATATAGTCAAATGAGCTTGTCTTTAGCGTTTCCTCCGGTGCAGCCATGGCATGAATTCCACCACATACCAGGGGAACAGAAGTTGCCTCGGCCGCCCATTCAGCAAGTTTTTTTGCATAAGGCCATTGATTAGTGACCACTGAAAATCCCACAATATCCGGCGCCATATATTTAAGCCGCTTCATAAAATCTTCTTTAGAAGGTAAAGGATCAATATCTTCGCAAAGCTGCCATAACGCTACAGTATGTCCGGCTTTTTTAAGCAATGCGGACATATGGGCAATGCCATAATTAAAGCCCAGTTGCGAGTTTGCATTAGGGTAAATGAAAAGTATCTTCATGTTCTATTTAAACCTGATTGTGCCCGCTTCTCAGATGCATGATGCGAGTGATTATGTCCTCTACTTCAATTGAGGAGGGATCGGTCAAGGTGTCCACGTGTACTATATTGCTGCTTTTTCGTCCATATGCACTCCACCGGCGGATAAAACGCATGTTATTTGAACCTGCGAAAATCGTTACACAAGGAGTTCCCAGAGCTGCCGCGATATGCTGACATGCAGAGTCATAGCCTATAAATTCGTCGCATTTTGCAATCAAAGCAGCTATCTCTCCAATTCTGCTTTGAATACCAATGAGGCCCCAGCCAAAACTCACATTATCCCCTGAACCAAATGAGGAGTGTAACACAGAATGACCTTGTTCCTTAATAGTATTCATTAGTGTGTTTGTGTAATCCAGCTCCTCATCGCCAAATCCTTTATCCAATAGTATTACGGTGTTTGGTTCCTGCAATAGTGTCAGGAGCAGTTCTTCCTCCAGACGCCTGCCAACCCTTTTGCGCGGATTAGCGCCAACCCCGAAATTTGCGACAATAATCCTTTTTGCACCTTTGTTTCGTAACATTTCACAAAAGTGTGTTGCAATGTCCACATAAGGTCTTGTAATCCACACCTCAGGATAACAAAAGTTTTTATCACCGAGTATTTTATCTAACCACGAGTTTGCCAATTCTGCCATAGACATGGTTTTGTTCAAAGAACTGTCAGAGCGGCTATCGAAAAAAAAGTAACGGTCAAGTGGAAACAGCGGCAAAACACCAAGTTGGGAAAGGCGAGAGTCCGGATCCATAAGAATGGTCTCTTCTGCCGGGCAAGAAGCCGTTTCCTCCTGAATAATTTTTAGCGCAGAATGCCAGCTTGACAAGCGTTCCAATAGCCCTCCTTTCCTGGAATACGTAAGTCTTCTTATTTTGATCCTGGGGTTTCCGCCATAAAGTTCTTCTAATTTGCTGCTGCCAATAAACACAAATTCTGCTTCGGGGAAGATCATGTTTAACCGCTGGAAAACCACACTTGTGATGGCAACATCTGCGCCAATGGTGACACGGGATAATAATATTATTTTTCGAATAGGTTTTTGGCTGGATAAAGAGTTATTATTGATTCGTATTCTGTTTATTCGATCAATAAGATCCTTAGACGAATACATTCCAAAATCATTCAAGGTGAGGTCAAGCTCTTTGCCTGCCGGGACATTGCGACAACATGTAATCACCTGAGCCATTACCTTATTGTAGGTCATTGTTTGTAATTCTTCAAAATCATCACATAAGCTCTCCACAATAATGCTAAAAAGCGCCTCTGCTGAAGGATTGATAAGCTTCGGATCCTCTGAAAAGGTCGTCATCTCACAAAGCAGATCAATATAATCCTTTTCGTAATAACAATCCTTTAGATAGTAATCCAGAAAAGAGTAGGCAATCTGACGCGACAGTCGTCTCATACTGTTCGGGTCAACGTCCTGGGTTGTCAGGGCAGACCATTTTTCGCTATAATAAGAAGATTTCATTGGTTATGAAACTTTCCGAAGCAGGTTTTCGCTTCCCTCAAATACCGTTTCAGGTTTTATCATTGACATACATTCATGATCGCGAGGGCATTCTTTCTTATGACAGGGGGAACAATCCAATTCCTGGCGTAAGACAAGCGTTTTTTCAAGATTCGCAGCAGTATATCGCGGATCAGTGGGTCCCATAATTACAACTACCGGGACATTGAAAGCAACCGCATAGTGCCTGGGACCAGTATCATTTGTTATTAGAAGCTGGCATCTTTTCATCAAATATTTCAAAAGGGCCAAATCAACCCTGTCAGGGCCGGTGTTGACAATCCTTGCCTTACTGGTCTCAATAATAGATTGTGCTATATTATCTTCTCCGGGGCCGACAAACAGTAAAACCTTGCAGTCCCATCGTTTGATAAACAATTCGGCCAGCTTTGCGAAATATTCAGGGGGCCAGCATTTGGAAGAACCATATTTTGCGCCGGGATTCAATCCGATGACCATTGTGTCAGATTTTATTCCGTATTTGTCAAGAAGTTGTTTCCCTTTTTCTTCAAGTGATTCAGACAGAAAAAGACTGGGCTTCATCACATCCGGAATTTTCAAGTTTAGCCAGCGGCAGATTTCCATGTAATAGTCTGCCATGGGAACAGGCAAAACCCCGTTTTCAGAATGAATGGGCTTCGGACCACCATTTAACAGAAACGATCTAAAATTTCTGCGGTATCCGTATATTTCCTTTACCCCGCCAAACCATACAATCAGGGCAGAGCGGAGAGAACTCGGTAATAGGATAGCAATATCCGGCTTTAGACTGCGGATAGTTTGCTGCAATTTTAAAAACCCTCTTGTTGTTTTGTCATCACACCCGACAATTTGATCAAACCAGGGCCCATCCTCAACGACACCCCTCGCATAATTTCTTATAACGCCTATAATTTGAGCTTCACGAAAGTTCTGCCTCAGGCAATGAAACGTGGGAGTCGCCATTACAACATCACCGACCCAATTGGGGCAATAGACCAGAAGTGTTTTAGGTTTTGGTTCCATAGGGTTTGCACCGTTAGTGTATACTACCCATCGCAAGTGCTTCCGAAAGCTTTTCCTTCACTTTTTCAACACTGATTTTTCGCATACAGATCCTGTCAAGGCCAGGGCATTGCTTCTTATAGCAGGGTGCGCAGTCTACGCAGGCTTGGACCACAAGGTTCTCGCTTCCATAGGGTGCGGTTCGCCTCGGGGATGTTGGGCCGAAAAGCGACACATACGGAGTCCCCACCGCTGCCGCAACATGAGACGGTCCCGAATCGGGTCCAACAGCAACCGCAACCGACTTTAGTACAGCGGCAAGTTCAAGAAGAGATGTCTTGCCAACCAGATTGATCAATCCCGGGGCACTGAGCTTTCTCGCAAGTTGGAGAGCGGATGTCACCTGGGAACCATCACCGAGAAGCACTACCTGCATCTTTTCAGAATAAAGCAAATCTTTCAATAACCCATAATACCCTTCAAAAAACCAGTCTTTTGACTCCCAGGAGGACCCAATCACAACGGCAATAGTGGGATCTTTTACGCCAGAAATGATATCTGGTGCATTCGGCCTTAAATCGAGCGAGGCAAGTCCAAAATCCAGCGAATTGGGGACAGGCAGTCCAAGGTATTCTGTAAACTTCAGGTAATGGCGCAATTTCGGCAATTCATCACTGAAGTACTCAATTCTTTCATTATTGAAAAGCCAGTTAACCTCCTTTGCATTGCGTCGATTGAAACCAACCCTTCTTTTCGCTCCTGAAAGCCAGGAGAAAAAACCGCTTTTAAAATGGCGCTGAAGGTCGAGGGCAATATCAAAGTGTTCCTGGCCCAAAGCCTTATATAAATCCCATACCGCTAAAACCCCTTTTGGCCGGTTAAAGACAAGCACTTTATCAATCCGGGGATGAAGCTTCACCACTTCAACCCACTTAGGCTCCACAAGCCACGTAATCCTGCTTTCCGGCAGATTTTTTTTGATATGAGATACCAGGCAGAGGCCTCGCGCCACATCCCCAAGAGACCCCATCAGAATGATCAAAATTGAAGAATCAGAAGGTGGTGTTTTTACAGAAGTCTCGGGCATACCTATCTCGTTATCAATCACTCCGGAGCCCTGCACTCATCATTTCAGAGAGCATACCAGGCAACCGATGTTTGGTTACTGCACGTCGCCAACGCCTTAAATATTTATCTCGCAATTTATTCCTGTTTCCCCGTGAAAGAGAGCATTTGTCAAAATCGAGGATAAATACCCGGCCAGCGCTTTCCACCAGTACATTGCCAGGATGCAAATCGGCATGATGTATATTATTCCTGATAAGAGTGGCCACCTGAATTAAGACCTCTTTCATTGCAATCCGAGCTTGCCCCTCATCTATACGACTGAGTTCGGCAAGTGTCTTCTGTTGGACAATCTCTCTCGTTACAAGCCAGGCCCTGTAAAATAAACTGCCCTGGTATGCATAAGCAATCGGTTCGGGGACATTTACCCCTAAACTCCCCACCTTCTGCAGCGCCTCATACTCAAGCTGGGAACGCGTTTTCCCCCACTTTACATAGCTTCGCTTTACTATATGCCGGATAATCCCACCACGGGTATAGTGCTTGATCACAACCGATCCTATCCCTTCAAGTTGAGCAATCGTCACAGAGTTTCTTCCGCCAAGGGGCAAGTCAACAGCATTAGTGGGGGTATTAAAAAGTCGAATGAGCTGGCCCATATATTGGTCAGTCAGATCCCATAATGAACCGAAATGATAAGAACCATATGTTTTTATTATCAGTCCCTTATACATGAAATATTCAGCTATCTTTCCCTCACATGTGTTATTTCAGCACAGGAAAGTATTTTTACCGAAACCCAAACTCCTGTTTAAAATTCCATAAACTAATAATTGTGTTTTTCAATCCCGGCTCATACTAAAAGACCCTTTTTATACTCACAATCGCAAGAGTAGTAAAGAAAAAGCTGGATTAGATCACTGAAGTGCCAAATTTACAGATGAGCAATTTTTCCCAAGGCTTCAAGGAACCCATAGCAAAAGCATCCACCCTTTACCGAAAATGCCGTTACGGGCGCAAAGCTCAATGGTGTATATCACCTGTCCATATAAATTCATTTCCCTTGTCCTCGAAGTGTATTTGTGCTATCAGAAAAAATGCCTTAAACAACATAGCATAGGGCAAAAAATAGTAAAAAGGCAAGTGACATTACTTGTAATAGTAAGGAACATGCTAAAGGATTGGGAAATTTGTTCATACTCTAAGAGATTAGTATCTGGGGCGACTTGTAAGATATCGAGGGGAACATCTAAAAAACTCCGCCCAGCTAAAACTTCCAAAAGGACAACAGCATCTGGATCAAGAAAAGACAGCACCTTTTACAACTACTACTCTGCGCCAGGAACTTACCGGATATAGGGTGACTGCAAGCCGTTTTGCCGATTTTGCATTTGACTCCATGCTTGCTGGAGTCACTCAATGTAAGATAGTCAAATACAGTGACAAACGGCAGGTATTTTACTTGCAGGCACCGTGCGGCGAATTCTTTCTTAAGCGCAGCCTATTGGTGAGAAGCAAAGACCGTCTGCGCCATCTCTTTTTTCCCCGCCGGCGATGGGCCGAATGGCGTAATCTCCACCAACTGCAGGCCGCCCGCATAGCGGCCGCCGTTCCGGTATCCAAAGGAGAAAAAAAAGGTGTTCACCTTGAGGGCTTCTTTTTGCTGACTCGAAAGGTGGACGGTAATCCCTTAACATACGATTCGTTGACCGTAGCTAAAAGACTTGGCCAATATGTGGCCTCTCTGCATTCCCGGGATGTCTATCACGCCGACTTACATCCTGGAAATATCATTATCAAAAGCAACGGCCAACCCTGTCTTATTGATGCGCAGGAAGTCTTCTTTTTGCCGTGGCTACCCCGCAGGCTGCGAGTTTATAACCTCGGAAAGCTCTATTTTCATATATACTCCAAACCCCATCCTGAAAGCTGGCCGGTGGAGTTCTTGGGTGGTTACAACGAAGCGGGCAAAAGACACCTAACCTTACATGAGCTTCTTAGGGCCGCCGACCGTCATCAGCATAGCCACTACCGTTCCCGAGCAAAGCGCTGCTGCAAGAACAGCACCGAGTTTGTCGTGGTCAAGGGAAAAGGGTTTCAAGGGTACAAAAGAAAAGATTTTCGCTGGGGACCGCAAGAGCTCCGCCAGGCTCTGCAAAAGGGAAGAATCGTCAAGCACCGGCGGGTTATCACTTTTAAGGACGTGTGTATTAAAATCCACCAAAGACAATTCTTTCACCGGGACCGCTGTCTGGCCAGCTGGAAAATGTCTCGAGCCATGGAGGTCCGCGGCATTCCCGTACCCCGGTCGTTGGGTTATTTTGCAATTGATGGCAACAGGTTTTTTCTTTCCGAATACCTGGCTAACAGCATGACATTAAATGATTATTTGTCTTCCCTTACATCCGAGCAAAAAAAACGCCGGGCGCTAAAAAAACTGGCCTCATGGCTAAAAGAAATTCATGGTCACCACATTTGGCAGCGTGATTTCAAATCCAGTAACGTTCTGTGCCGAAATGATAATTATCAGATGGTAGACTTGGATGGGGTAAAAATCTGTCGCCACCTGCCTGAGAAAAACAGGATCGTCAATCTGGCCCAGTTAAATGCCTCTGTGAGCAATGCCATTGCGATCAGAGATCGATTGCGCTTTTATTACTATTATACGGCCGCGGAAAGGCCACCGCGACAGCAACGGCGAGCCATTTACCGAAAAGTGTGGGCAATCACCACAGGTAAGAATACATCGGCTTATGGTCTGGATATCACCAAACTCCAGTTATGACCAGCCGCCCTTAGCTGGGTATAATACCAAATGCAAATGATGCCGATATGGATTGAGGCATTAGCCGGGCCAAGAGAAGCCAACCACACGGTTTGGACTAACTTAAAATCAGCCCTCGATATACTTTATCATAAGATCCGGCCATCACGGAGATACTAAATTTTTTTTTCACGAGAGTGTATGCCTGTGATATACAACTTTGACGCAGATCCTGATTATCCAACATCCGAAGCAAATCCTGGGCAACCTTGTGGGCATTTCCAACAGGGGACAATAATCCTGTTTGCTCACTCACAACGAGATCGGGTATTCCGCCCGTGGCGGTCGCGACAACAGGTATACGGTAGAAAAAAGCATCCAGTATGGCGCTGCCCAAACCCTCCGACTTGGAAGTAATCAAAAAAACGTCAAAAATCGGGTAATAGGAGTAAGGATCATTTTGGTAACCTTCAAAAACAATATTATTGAGGCTGAGTTCTTTGGCTTTGGCCTCAAGTTTTTCTCGAAGAACGCCCTCTCCGAGTAAAACAAAGACCACATCACTGCGCTGTCTATTTACAAGGGCTGCCGCATCCAATAGCGTAAAATGGTCCTTACGATCTTCCAACGCCGCTACACATCCGACGATTTTGTGACCAGAAAACCTTTGTTTCAACTTATGGACCTTGGCGGGTTGGGCCTTGCTTACTAAACTAACCGCGCTGGGAATGACCGCAATATGGCCAGGATCAAATCCCCATTCAACCATGACCGATTTAATCTTTCCTGAGATTGCGATGAGATGATCGACTTGTTTGTATTTAAATCGAGTAAAGGCATGGTTGCTTGGCATATTATCAACGCGCCGCGTAAACACGAAGGGCTTGCCATGGAGGAATTTCCAAAATGCGGCAAGTTGGAGCCCCCGAACCTCATGGAGTTGTATAATGTCAAAATGCCGAAGGAAAGGGCCGTGAAGTAGAAAAGGTTTTTTGATGGTTTTTGGGCTAAAACCACATTTTAGCGCCCGCTGAACGAATAGATCGTTTTTGCGGGTCAGCAGGTGGTTTTCGTAGCCGAGATCTCTGAGCCCCTCCATTAAGTAGAGAGTTTGCCTTTCACCGCCCCGCCAACCACGCTCCAGATTGATGTGCAAAATTCGCATCGGACTAAGGATTACACCGATTTTCGTATGTGATTTGGGTTAATTTTGCCGCCATCACTAACTCAGCAAACGAGGACATCGCAGCAATTAAAAACCCGCGCCAACCATCAAGTATGCCTAAACGAAGCAGGTAATCCTTAAAGAACCGAAATGGTGGTCGAAATAACATCTGAAAAACCGGCGCAACCACTCCTCTCTCAAACTTATCTTCAGCCTTCCACGACGAATAGCGGTTGATTTTTGCCACCCAGGATGCCATGGAAGAGACGCTATGGTGATCAAGACGGCCCGTTAGTACTCCCGTATTTTTCAGTTTGATCTCAGCATGGACACGCTTTTCCTGATAGCGCCCGAAGTCCCTACGAAATAAACGAAGCACGCTATCATGCCCCCACCCTGAGTACCTTACCCGTCTGCCCATGAGGTAATTATTGCGATTAATCCAGTACCCCTCTTTCTCTGGCCCTCGCTGCAAAAGATCTTGAATTTCATCGCGTAACGCCGGGGTGACGCGTTCATCACAATCCATAATCAAGACCCACTCCCATTCCGCCTGAGGAATCGTCCAATTTTTCTGCGCGGCGGAATTGATATACTCGTGCTGAAGAATTCGATCTGTATATTTCCTGGCAATATCCAGGGTGTGGTCCGTACTGAAAGAATCCACTACTAAGACCTCATCGGCCCACATCACGCTTTTCAGACAAGCCTCAATGTTTTTCTCCTCGTTATAGCAGGGAATAATAACTGTGAGCTTTTGATGCATACTGGTTTCAGCGCTCATAAACGGGTTTAGACTTTTTTTCTGTTATTGTGATCGACCTACATCAGATCCCAGCAATTAAAGACAAATAAAAACATATTACGCCGCACTCATTCAGGTAAACAATCTTAACGTTCAGGCAAGTACACGTGTTATCAAAGATTTCGATTCGTAACAGTTTAGCTGTTACTTCTTTTTTAATTTGTAGTTGGTTTACGTGCACTTATAATAAGTTTTCGCCCAAACAGAACAGAGCCACTCAATACCTCCGTTAATATCTTCCTCTGCAAGTCGGTTGGAACTTTGGATCGCTTCTCGCGAATAAACCTCCGGGTTGACCAACTGACAGGAATAAGGAGGAACGGTGTTAAAAGCATAGATCTCCATGAGTATCTGGTGGTATCTACACCGAGTACTTCAAGTCCTGCATGTGTGATGTAAAAACGGAGCTGAAATAAGTTGATAAGAAACACATGGCCAAGGTAAATACCATTTTCGGCCGATGAATTCTGTGGAGGTTTTGCCATGTATGCCGCAGTTGAGACTATCATGGCTCGTCTCCGATGAGCATGACCGGTAAGAAGTAAGCCGAGACGTCCTTCAAGGTTAAGCAGATTGGGAGTCGTCACAATGAGGATGCCCCCTGGTTTCAGAATTCTGTGAAATTCCTGAAGTAAAGCGATCTGATTATCGATGTGCTCTATTCCTTCCGAATGAAGGATTCCATCAAAGGAACAATCTTCATAAGGAAGAGCCTTCGTCATATCTACACGATCGCACTCAAACCCATCCCCGCTGCACTGCTCAGGGAAAAGATCGGCTGCCCGAACGTTGTAACCGGCCGCCGAAAGTTTGCGGCTGTTAACACCATCGCCCGAAGGCAGATCAAGGATTTGACCGGACAGGAAATAACATTGAAATCGCTCTGCAATATCATCGTGGATATGCGCGCTGCGCCTCAGTCGTTGAATCAGTCCCATCTTTACCTGCACCACTTTCTTTATGGAAATCAGAAGTCCATGGATAAAATTTTTATTTAACTGAATCGTTCCACTGCTGTCAATTTCATTTTCAGCACAGAATAGTACTTCCATATGTTGCGAATGAAACTGAATTGGGTTCGTTTCTTATCATCTCCAGTATTACCGCCTTATCTTGCCCTGTTTTTTTCTAAATCTTTATTGGCATGCAACGTATTGAGTTCTTCGCGCCCTTCACGTGGAGACTTGTCTATACAATCAGTTCCTTTAACATCACAAAGTGATTCATAACAGGCAAGTACTTTTTTTACATATCTTTCGGGGTTAAGGATATCTTCCGTATACTTACGAGCAGCGCGAGAACACTGCAGCCGGTATTCATTTTCTCTATACATGGTAATCATTGCCCGTGCAAGATCATGCGGTTGGTCTTCAACGAGCATCCCGGTCTCTCTATCTTTTATGAGCTCTGGCAAAATACCCTTTCTTATCGCCACTACCGGCTTACCACAAGCCAGGGCTTCCCGCACCGCGCGGCAGGACCCGTCGCTACCAGGGTGCAAGAAAATCATATAATCAAACAAATTCAATACGTCCTGGTAATCATCGCTTCGATAACCGGTAAATATGACGTTGTTCTGCAACCCTTTTTGTATTACCGGCTGTCGTGCGAGGGTATCAATGTGGGTACCCCGTCCGACTATCAGAAACTTGAACCGGGGAATCTCTCTCACGACCTCCTCTATCGCATTCAACAGCAGGCGGAAATTCTTGTGTTTCTGAACTCGAGCAACAATTCCGGCCACCGGCTCATCTCTCATGATGCCAAATTCCCGACATAGTTTCTCGCTTTTGGGAGCTGGACTAAATTTTTCGAGATCAACTGGAATGTCCACCTGTTCAACCCATTTTTCAGGGAAAGCCTGTGAAAGATACGCCTGTACCCGTAATGAAGCTGTCATAATCCGGGCAGTGTTACGGAAAATGAACCGTCTCCTGACGTAGAGTGGTGCGGGTTCACCCTCATAACAGGTCCTCACCAGAATCTTACCAAAACCGGCCAGCACTGCTGTCAAAGCATCGTTGTCCTGATGACTATGAATCAGGTTAATGCTCTCACGAGCAACAATTTTTTTTAAAGTAAAGATATCCGGGATAATCGTCCAATTCAAATGTTTGTTCAGTAGGAGATTATCAAAATGTGGAACATCCCTCTCGTCAGCCTTCTCCTGAAGACGGTTTGCTAAGCCTTTTCGGCGGCCACAGGCAAAATATGCCTGGAAATCTCGGTGTATACGCAACCAGGCAACCAAATTAAGCGCGTGGTCTGCTGGGCCGGTCCATTTACGGTTACTGTAAAGGTGCAAAACCCGTGTCATGACAGCCCCGTCGCGCTATTCATAATCGATCCCTGCCTGCTTCAACAAGTCCCGAAATAAAACATAGGCTTCGGGATAACGTTTCCAACTTTCCATTAATGGTCGCCAACGATTCTGGTACGCCCGGTTAAATTGTATATGACAATCCGTAGTGTTCGATGCCATCTAAATCTATCAAGTCGGGGCTGTTTGGAGATATGATAAAATTCTCCGCCACTTTCATGTGGGCATCCGGGTACTCCGACAAACACCTCAGTTCTTCAGATTCATATTTCTATGACCTTTAATAATTTTCCTGGGCTCTTTGAGAATTACCAATAAAGACCGGCAAACCGGCCAAAGTATCATCAAAAAACGGGGGTACTGTCAAGTTTTTTGTGTGAAATTTGATTCAACCAATTTTTTGAAGAATGGCAGGTTCTTACGGACTTCCCCTATAGGGTTTGACTTCCAATGCAACTCCACTTTCATCAGCTTGGAGAGAACTCACCCACATTCTCTCTGATTTCTACACGGATCATCTCAAATATTCTCTCAGGTCCCTCCTGGATCTCCTTGAAAATGCTCGCTACTTCTGGTACGCTTATTTCAACTTTCATGGGTGCTTCTCCTTTTTTATTAAGGTTTGGGTTAAAACCCTTTTAAAGGAAAAGCGCCCTTTTTTCTACACTCTTAGAATTTACACAAAATATTATACAATACCCGAAACGGGGTTGTTCTTCTTGACACTCAGGAGGCCATATATTATAAAATTTTCGTTAAAAAGGAAATATTTATCAAAATTAATGTTCATTCCTGAGTTATTAAAAAAGTCGTCAACATAATCAGATATTATCAGGAATATACGTACGAAACAGAAGATTAGAACAAGGATACAATTGATTTCTCTTAGCCAGTTTCCAGGCAGGTTGTTAATGAAAGATTTTTTTCACCGCATTTTTTATCCCATTATTCAGTTAGAAGATATTCGCCCTGTCGCGGCGCTTTTAGCCGTTTTAACACTTTTTATTGCCGTAAACACCCAAAACCCCTTAAACAATGACGGCATACTCTATTTGCAAGCAGCCGAAGCATTCGCCAAGTCAGGGTGGAAAGCGGCCATGCAAATCTATAGATGGCCCTTTTATTCTGTGCTAATCGTATGGTTAGGCAAACTGACCAATTTATCCTTTGAGCACGCTGCCTATGTTTTGAACGCCGCACTATTGGTTATTATCGTTACGACCTTCATTACCCTTGTAAAAGAACTGGGCGGTTCTCGCACCGTCCAGCTTTTTGGCGCCATCCTTATTATCAGCCATCCACGCTTACATCACTACCAAAACTATATCATTCGTGGCTTTGGTTATTGGGGATTTTCTTTATTGTCACTACTATACCTCATCCGGTATTATCGTCAGTTGTTATGGCGTCACGCCATTGGCTGGGGTATATTTATAAATATTGCCACTTTGTTTCGTCCTGAAGGTGCGGTATTGTGCTGCCTCACCCCACTTGTGCTACTACTTCGTGCGAACTCGGGGCTGTGGAGCAGGATTGGATGTACGCTGAAACCATATGCGATAAATATCTTGATGTCCATAATTCTTTTTGTTTTATGGTTCAGCATGCCAGATAGCTCAAGCGTGCATCTTGGCCGGCTTAGCGAGATCCTGAATCAATTTCAAAATGGCTTAACCTTGTTGATTAATAACTTGGATAGCAAGGCAGTGCTCATCAGCCAAATCGTATTTAATGCCCCTTCAGAAAAATGGGGGTTAACCATGATAATCTCCGGGCTTATTGGACTTTGTTTTTATAGATTGGTTACTACCCTGGGACCACTACAGACCTTGCTCTGTGGCCACGCGATTTCCAAGAAGCTGATGCCAAAAGATGATGGTGCCAAAAGAGTGCTGGTTTATTTTACCCTACTAAATCTTTTGATCCCCGCGATTCATATCGGACAAACCTTCGAGGTCTTCTCACACCGTTTTTTTATGCTCGCGAGCCTGTTGCTCCTCCTATGGCCACCGTTTAGTTTACACCGTTTTTTTCAGCAGTGGCGAGACAGAAAGAAAGTTCTAACAGGCAACTCTTTGTTGTTTTTTTCGGTCTCGCTTGTTTTTATAATCATGTTCGTTTATGTGTTTATCCCCGCTAAACCAACCAAGGCGTATGTGGTCTCAGCAGGTACATGGCTAAAACAAAACATGCCACAGCAGGCAAGCCTTTATAGCAATACAGAACAAATTCCCTTTTACGCTCAAAGGCAACTGATACTATGGGATGCTTTCGATGACACCCCATTACCAAAGTTGAAACCTAATGATTTCATTGCTTTAAGAGTTAAAAGAAAGAATCAAGCGAAATTTGCAGAGCTCTTAACGCAGTTGAAGTTTAAGACTGTCAAAGTTTTTGCAAATAAACGAGGTGATAGAGTTGTCATTCTTCAAGTCTCAGAAATCAACAGCTGATTGTCCACTTAGAAAGCTGGGGGCATGCCTGTTGGATCATTCAACGCTAAACAGCAAAACCGCGCCTGCTTATGAAAATTAAGATAGATTCCAAGCTATACAAACGAATACTGGGATACTCAAGGCCCTATTTTGGCCTTATTGCATTAGGGATAATTTTAGCCTCTGTCATTTCTGCAATGAATGGCGCTACAGCCTGGCTTGTAAAGCCGGTCCTCGATGACATATTCCTGGCGAAAAACATGACTATGCTGAAGCTTTTACCCCTGGCAGTTGTTCTTGTTTATCTAATAAAAGGACTCGCAGAATACGCCCAGGCCTGTATTATGAAATCAGTTGGAGAGAAGATCATCACCAGATTGCGCTATGAGCTGTATGAGCATATTAACAGCATGTCCATGAGCTTTTTTGAGCGCATTCCATCAGCAGTCCTTATGGCGCGCATTACTAATGATGTAGCAAACCTTTCCTCTGTTAGTTCTAAAGTAATCGCTGATTTAGCTCGTGAGACTACAACTTTAATAGCCTTGCTGGTGGTTGTTTTCTGGCGGGATTACAAACTGGCCAGTATCTCGATTTTTCTTCTCCCGTTGTCTGCTATTCCCATGGTAAAAATTGGACAAAAGCTGAAAAAACTTAGCAGGAAAAGGCAGGAGAAAATTGCCCAGATCAATAACCTCCTTCAAGAGACTTTTGTAGGCACCAAAATTGTCAAGGCATTTTGCATGGAAGATGCAGAAAATACAAAATTCGGCAGAATGAACCGGCAGCTTTACCGTCTAATCATGAAATCGGTCCGGGCAGATGAGATAACCTCTCCCTTGATAGAATTCCTCGGATCTGCCTGTCTGGCTTTGATCATCTGGTATGGTGGCTACCAGGTGATTGTAGGGAATACCACGCCTGGCACTTTTTTTTCATTCATTGCTGCCCTATTCCTGATGTACAAGCCGATCCGAAAATTTTCAAAAATGAACAACACTGTCCAGGATGCAATGGCTTCAGCAGAAAGGGTCTTTTCCATCCTGGACACGCCACAGGAGATTAAGGATCATGAAAATGCCATAGAACTGACAGGTCTTAAGAAAAAACTCGAATTCAAGAATCTTAACTTTCAGTATAATGAAAAGGATGGTCTTGTCCTGCAAGATATCAATGTTGATATTACCAAAGGAGAGATGGTAGCGCTCGTGGGGATGAGTGGGGCTGGAAAATCAACGCTCGCCAACCTGATACCGCGGTTCTATGATGCGACTTCCGGAACCATTCTTATTGATGGTACGGACATCCGGAAGTATTCGGTAATGTCTCTTCGAAAAAATATCGGCATTGTAACCCAGGAGTCTATTCTTTTTAATGATAGTGTTCGTTACAATATCGCGTACGGGCGGGCCGATTGCCCTGAAGATGAAATAGTGCAGGCAGCAAAGGATGCCTATGCTCACGATTTCATCACGCAGCTTCCCCAGGGCTATGATAGTATCATCGGGGAGCGCGGGTGTCGCCTCTCGGGAGGCCAGAGGCAGAGGATCGCTATCGCCAGGGCACTTCTTAAAAACCCTGATATCCTCATACTTGACGAGGCCACTTCAGATCTGGATACCGAATCGGAATACTATGTACAGAAGGCCCTTGAAAATCTGATGAAGACCCGAACGACTTTAGTGATTGCCCACCGGCTCTCTACTGTCATCAATGCAGACAAAATCTTAGTTTTTGATGACCGTAGACTTGTTGATATTGGCCGCCACGAGGAATTAATCAAAAGAGATGGTATTTACAAAGTTCTTTTTGAAAGACAGTTCGGAAACGAACTGAATGAGACAAAAGACCGGCAATAATAGTAGCTGGCGGAGGTTTTGCTGGTAATTTTATAGGTGAAAACACTGCTTAAAGCATTCATGGCGGCGGAATCTGTTGCATACAACCGATACCGAAAAAATCGCCGTGGGCAACGAGGTCGAGGTCTTTTTCTACGACAGGTTCAGCCCTTGAACAATTGGCTCTCACAACCTTATAGGAATCTTTGTCATGAGAAAAACTATCCAGGAACTCTCGTATGAAATCATTCGCGACAGTTGGCCGAACCTGACAAGTATGCGCATACTCGATGTCGGCGCAGGAGGAGCAGGTACACTTGCAAAAAAGTTAGCTGACGATGGCGCAGACGTGACTGCATTGGAATATCATCCACCTGAAACTCATGTAGGAAAGGTGAAATTTGTCGCCCATGATCTAAATCAAGCAACCCTACCGTTCGAAACTGCCACCTTTGACGCCCTCGTCTCGACTGAAGTTTTGGAACACCTCCGGGCACCTTTTTGTGTACTTACAGAAATGGTCCGTGTTCTTAAGCCAGGCGGCATGATGGTGCTTACAATTCCCAACTACTGGAACATCAAATACCGGATCAAGTATTTACTAACAGGAAATTTTCAACGCCCGATCATAAACAATCGCGTCGCCAGGAAAGGCTACCTAGCGGGTCTTGCTCCACACCTCAATTCAATTACATTCCCAACCTTGAAAGCCGTGTTGACATGGGAAGGCTGCGATAAATTTTCACTGCATGCTTCACGAATATTTAATTTGGGCCAAAGGTTTGCCTATCTGCCATTTCTATCTTTAATAAGACTAACAATGTATTTTCGCAGTAAAAAACAACGCTTACTAAACCTGCTTGACGAGACCAATGGACCTGCAGCACTACTTGGCCGTAGACATATTCTCGTAAAATGCTTTAAACAAAAGCGAAATGGAAATGGACACGTTGGTGTTGAACGTTCATAGATGATTTATCAGCTCTTCGACATCAGGCTTTTTCCCTAAGGATACAGTGCGATTAACACAGGAGGTCGTCACTCCTAAATAGCGGGCCACTTTTCAACCCTTGCATAACCCAACTCCCGAACACCAACCCAGGAAAGTACCCGGCCCACCTCCTTTGGGCGTTTGAACAAATCCATCGATCGGACCATATAAAAATGCAACATCCAGGCTGATGGAGAGAACATCAAAAACTCCCCCATTTCAGCCCTCGTTAAGTAGTTGAGTTGTTAAGTTGTTGTTATAATGCTCATATCTGTCATTTGCTTGAAATTTGCACATTCGGTGTTAGAAAAGTTATAACATCCGGAAATAATAGTAAATATTTCCCATTATTCCACAACTGATGCGCCTCTACCCCTGGCGTCGGCTATAACCGGCTGAGCCTCAATGACCCGCATTTTTTCCATTTGCCATGGCGGTAGCGCAGCATAAAGGCTATACCCAGTGCACAGACATAGAGCGTAACTATGGTCCAGGCCGTATAGAGACCGGCACCGAGGAACTCTATGGCGATGTAGACCGGAGCGATCATCACCCCTATGGAGAGCGCTGCGATGGCCCACATGATGAACCGGGTGTCGCCTGCCCCCTTGATAGCCCCGGAGAAGATCAGGTTAAGGGCGTCAAAAAAGCAGAACACAGCCACGAAACGCAATAGGATCACTCCAAGGTCCATGATTTTGGCGTATTGTGCAGCGCTTTGATAATTGGCCTTAAAAAGATGGAGTAACGGCTCGGGCGTCAAGACGAAAGCGGCTGCCACCAGCATCATATAGGCCATGGTAATATGTAATGCGCTGGTGGTCGAATAGGTCCCCTCTTCCGGTCTACCCCTGCCGATGGCTTGGCCCACGAGGGTGGCGTTACCGATATGAAAGCCGACCATGGGCAGGAATGATAAACTCTCGATCGAAAGTACGATGTTTGAGGCGGCCAATTCCAGGTCACCGAGCCGTCCCAGCATCTGGATAAAGAAGGTAAACCCAAAAATCTCCAAAAAGAACTGGATGCCGCTCGGAAGGCCATAACGCATCAGCCTGCCAAATAGCGCCCTGTCAAAGGCCCTGTTCTCCCAGGTACCGAACTTTTTACGATTGGCACGGCTGAAAATCAGGATGCTCAGAACGGCCACAATGATACAGTAGGCTGTGACCGTGGCTATGCCCGCCCCCACGATACCGAGCTCCGGAAAGGGACCAAGGCCGTTGATCAGACAGAAGTCCAAAGGGATGTTGATCACCGTACCCGCCATGTGGACCAGCATCACCGTCCAGGTCAGCCCGCGGCCCGTGTAAAAGGAGGCCATTGTCGAGCTCAGGACGACCAACCCAGCTCCTAAGATGAGGATTTTGAAATAGGTCACCTCCAGCGACCGTATTGGAGGCGAGTGGCCGATGAGGTCGAACAGGATGTCGGCGATGAAGTAAAGGGAGGCCAGCAGAACAGAGGACAAAAGGGAGAAGTATATCCCCTGCCAGACGGCGGCGCCCACCCGGTTGAGTGCCTGCGCACCGGTATATTGGGCCACAAAGGCGTTTGTATAACTGGCAACGCCCATGAAGAAGGCGATGGCGGTGAAGGAGGCGATTCCTGCCGGTAAGGCCGCGGCGATGGCGTCCACCGAGTAATTAGCCAGGAATATCCTGTCAGTGAACTGCATGAGGGTGATCGAGCCCATGGAAGCCACCAGCGGCAGGCTGATGGCGAAGACTTGGCGGTATCCGTTCGGTTTTGACCAGCGCTCGATCATGGTTAAGACACCAGGGGCGGACATGCATCTTTATCCGGTTTAGGATTCTCAAAGCGGAACACTCGCTCCAGGAGGCCTGACGCAGAAATCGGGCAAAAAGTGCCGTTTTGCAAAGGACTTGAAGCTTGGATAAGGAAATTATAACCTGATACTATTTTCTTTTAACCTACAATTTTAACAATTTCAACCCCATTCAAACGACATAAAAACGCCGGAAGGGAAGTTTTTTCCGTAGAAACGATCGGATGTGGAGATATTGGGAATTTCCATTTGCCATAAGTAGATAACTTATTGAATTAACATTTTGGATCGTCAGACAGATTTTATTGCTGAAAAACTTATGTTTTTATTTGTTATAATCCGAAAAAGATATACAATTGACTGTGAATTCTAAATTTTAAGCCGCCTTGTATCTTTGGGCGGCGTTATGGGTTTTCTATATGAAAAAAATTCTTTTTATCCTAATTATTTTAGCGGGGCTCGGCTTATTAGGCTGGCAGATCTATGAAAAAGCCTCTACTTCCGGAAAAGGCCTCACGCGCGAGTCCCGAAACGTACCCGTTGCCGTCGAGGTTGTACTCGTAAAGAAAGCCTCCATACGTGAAATGGGTAGCTTTACCGGGTCCCTGCATCCACTCTCTGAGTTTATCCTGGCACCTAAAATCGCCGGGCGGCTCGAAAAGATATTGGTCAATATCGGCGATACGGTCAAAGGCGGGCAGCTTGTGGCCGTACTGGACGACGATGAATATCGCCAGCAGGTCCTCCAGGCAAAGGCGGAACTGGAGGTTGCCAAGGCAAATCTTCAGGAGAGGAAAAGCACAATAGAAAACGCAAAACGAGAGTATGAGCGAACCGTAACATTGCGGAAAAAGAAGATCGCCTCCGAATCCCAGCTCGATGCCGCAGAGTCCGAATTTAAGACCCAGCAGGCAAAGTTGAAAGTGGCTACCGCCCAGGTATCTCAAAAAGAGGCAGAACTGAAGATGGCCAACATAAAGCTTTCTTATGCCCAGATTCAAGTGACTGAAAACAACAACACCGGGTACCGGGTGGTGGGGGAGCGCTTTGTGGACGAAGGAGCCATGCTGGCGCCCAACACCCCGATAGTTTCTGTTCTCGATATCGAAAAGCTCATCGCTGCCATCCATGTTATCGAACGGGACTATCCCAAGATTCAGCCGGGGCTGGAAGCGGTCATTTTAACAGATGCTTTTCCGGGCCGCACCTTTACCGGAAAGGTTATTCGAATTGCCCCCGTTTTAAAAGAAACATCGCGGGAGGCCCGGGTGGAAATCGAAATACCCAATGCACAAAAACTTCTGAAACCGGGGATGTTTGTACGGGTTCAGATCCAATTCTATGAACATGAAAACGCCACAGTGGTTCCGGTAGCCGCCCTTGTCAAGAGAAACGGAATCCAGGGTGTTTTTGTGGCCGATCTCCAGGAGCAAAAAGCCCGGTTTGTTCCGGTGAACGTCGGTATCGTAAACAGCGGCCAGGCTGAGGTGCTGAATCCACCCATCACCGGTGCTGTGGTGACCCTGGGGCATCACCTGCTGGAAGACGGGTCTTCGATTGTTCTGCCGGCTAAAAAGCCGGCTGGTGGTGCCCCGATGAAAGGCGGGGAACACGATGTCAAGCGGGGCAAAATGCCTGCGGGAGAAGAAAAATCGTGAACATCTCCCGTTTCTCCATCCAGCGTCCGGTGTTGACCGTTATGGCCTCTTTGATCGTCATAATAATAGGCGGGGTTTCCCTGTCCCGGCTTTCCATCGACCTGATGCCCGATATCACCTACCCTACTCTGAGCATCAGCACCGAATATGAAAACGCCAGTCCCGAGGAAGTCGAAGAGCTGATCACCCGTCCCGTCGAGGAGGCCATGAGCGCGGTACCCGGAGTGGAAGAGGTTACCTCGGTCTCCGCCGATGGCCGAAGCAGCGTTCGGGTTACTTTCACGTGGGGTTCGAACCTGGATGAAGCGGCCAACGACATCCGGGAAAGGCTGGATCGCGTCATTTCGCACCTTCCGGAAGATGCCGAACGACCCAGTCTGCGGAAGTTCGATCTCGCCTCCTTTCCGATTCTCATCATGGGAGTCTCCAGCGACCTGGACCCCATCCAGATAAGAAGAATTATCGACAATCAGGTTAAAAACCGGATCGAACGTATTCCAGGGGTGGCCTCTTTGGATATTCGGGGTGGGCTGGACAGGGAAATCCATGTCAACCTGAACGCGGAGAAGATAAAAGCCCTGGGGCTTCCCATCGACCACCTTCTAAATCGTCTCAGGGAAGAAAACATCAATCTTCCGGCCGGCACCATCGAACAGGGGCTTCTCGATGTCACCATCCGAACCCCGGGGATTTATACTGATTTAGATGAGCTGCGAAATACGGTTGTGGCCATCCGGGAAGGGGTGCCCATTCAGCTAAAAGAAATTGCCAACGTAGAAGATGCATGGGAAAAAGTGACTCGGATCGTTCGGATAAACGGCAAGCCCGGCGTTCGCCTTTCGGTAAACAAACAATCGGGTAAAAACACCGTGGAGGTGGCGACCGGGGTGCTCAAAGAGATAGAACGGATCAACAGGGACATCCCCCAGCTCCATATTATCCCCATCATCGACACATCCGATTATATCCAGCGCTCCATCACCAACGTGGGCACCACCATCCTATACGGCGGAGTGCTGGCCGTCTTCGTGCTGCTGCTTTTTCTCCGGAACATCCTCAGTACCGCCATTATCGCCGTCACGATTCCCATATCCATGATTGCCACCTTCGCCTTGATGTATTTCAACGGGTTTACGCTGAATCTGATGACCCTCGGCGGTCTGGCGCTCGGCATCGGCATGCTGGTGGACAATTCCATCGTGGTACTGGAAAACATCTACCGGCTTCGAGAATCGGGCCAGGATCCGGAATCGGCGGCCGTAAAAGGAAGCCAGGAAGTAATGGCCGCGGTCATTGCCAGTACCCTGACCACTCTGGTCGTGTTTTTACCGCTTATTTTTGTGCGCGGCATGTCCGGCATCATGTTCAAACAACTCGCTTACGTGGTGAGTTTTTCTCTGGCCTGTTCTCTGGCCGTGGCGCTGACGCTCCTGCCCATGCTGGCCTCCCGGGTGCGTACCCCGGTCATCGTTGAGAAAAAGAATGGCACTGCTCAGGGCGGTAAGATTTTTCATATAACTGGGCGGTTTTTTACCTGGTTGGAAAATGAGTACAAAAACTTCCTCCGCTTTGCCCTCAACCATCGGATACTGATATTAGGAACCGTATTTCTGGCATTTTTAGGAAGTCTTTTCCTGATTCCATTGGTGGGTGTTGAGTTGATGCCTGCAACTGATGAGAGCGAAGTACGGGTCTATGCGGAGATGGCCGTGGGCACCCGGCTCGATTTGGTAGATCGGGGCTTTCAGGAGATCGAGGCCATCGTGAAACGGGAGGTGCCGGAGATCAAAAACACAGTGGCCTTTATCGGCGGTTCCAGTTGGCGGGCGCGGGGATCAAATACTGGTGAGATGCGCATTGCTCTGAAGCCGGTCAAAGAGCGGACCCGATCCAGCGATGAGATAGCAGCAGACCTTCGCAAAAAGCTCATTTTTATGCCGGGCATCAAAATTCGAACCCGTGCCGGACAAGGGCTCTTTGTGCTTCGAATCGGCACCGGGGGAGATGAAAATGTCCAGGTGGAAGTGCGCGGTCACGATCTTGAAACATCCGACGCCCTGGCCCGTCGGGTTGAGGAGATCATCGGGAATGTGGACGGCATTACCGACACCAGAATAAGCCGGGAGACCGGGACCCCGGAAGAGCTCATTGTCGTGGACCGGCAAAAGGCCGCCGACATGAGACTTACGGTATCCAAGATTGCCAACATGCTGCAAACGGTGCTTTCCGGGACCTCTGCGGGCAATTACCGGGAAGGGGGAAACGAGTATCAAATCCGGGTAAAGATCGCGGGGGCTGAGAAAAAAGACCTTCGGGATATCCTGGACCTTCCCATCACCAATGCCGAGGGCGAACGGGTTGTGCTCCGTAACGTGGTGGAGGTTCGCCCCAGGCGAGGGCCGGTGCTAATCGAACGTAAAGACCAGGAGCGGGTGGCCTATGTAACAGCCAATATCAGCGGCCGGGATATGGGCTCTATTCTGGCCGATATCCGGAAGGGCTTACAATCGGTGCCAGTGCCCAGGGATTTCACCATCCTCTTTGGAGGAGATTACGAAGAGCAGCAGAAATCCTTTAGCGAGCTTTTGATGAGCTTTGTGCTGGCGTTGGTGCTGGTATATATGGTGCTGGCCTCGCTTTATGAGTCGCTGCGATATCCCTTTGTAGTGATGTTTTCCGTGCCGCTTGCAGCTATCGGCGTGATCCTGATGCTTTTTTTGACCGATACCACCTTTAACGTTCAATCTTATATCGGTTGTATCATGCTGGGCGGGATTGTGGTGAACAACGCTATCCTGCTGGTGGATCACATCAACCTGCTGCGCCGCCGGGACCGGCTGCCGGTTCAAGAAGCCATCATAGAGGCCGGCAGAAGACGCCTCCGGCCGATTATGATGACCGCCACGACCACCATTTTGGCCATGACGCCGTTGGCTGTTGGCATCGGTGAGGGCGGTGAAGCCCAGGCACCCATGGCCAGGGCCATTATAGGCGGGCTGATCAGTTCGAGCCTGATTACGCTGGTGGTGGTCCCCTCAGTGTATGCGCTCTTTGAACGAAAGAGGCTAAAGGCTGAGACCTCCGCCGTTGTGGAACAGGCTGACCGTCAGATCCAAAAGCCTCTTGGCGAGGAGTCGACATGATGCTAATCTCCTGCTTTCGAAAGTCATTTGGAATGCTGCTTATTTTGGGCCTTTTACTTTTGCCGTCATCCTGTGTGACCACAAAAGACGTAAAGACCGCAGATAAGAAAATCCCGTCGGCCACATACGGTACAAAGGATATGCCGGCACCAGTTGAAATCAAGCCCAAGACCCCGCAGACAGTAAATCTTCCGGAAAAAGGTCCGCTTAAAATCACGGTAGAAGACGCCATCCTCATCGCCCTGGAGAACAACCGCTCGCTGGTGGTGGAGCGGCTTAATCCTTCTATCCGGCAAACCTTTGAGGATCAGGAGCGGGCCGTGTTCGACCCGACGGTAGAGGCCGAAGTCTCTGCCCGTCGAAACGATAGTAAGAGCCTCAACCAGTCCGGAAGTTATACTGAAAGTTCGGTAAACGATGTCTACCAGGGAAGCATTTCTTTCAAAGAATTCTTTCCCGCCGGCACATTTGTGGAAGCAGGCGCCATCACAAAAACCACAGATTCCAACCTGTACAATGACCCGTTCTCCTCCACCTTCCTAGGGCTATCGGTCACCCAGTCGCTGCTTCGCGGGTACGGCACGGATGTGAACCTAGCTCGGCTTCGTCAATCGCAGCTCGAAACCGAGATCACCCAATACGAGCTTAGGGGGTTTAGCGAATCATTACTGGCGCAGGTTGAAACCACCTATTGGGACTATGCCCTGTCCCAGCGGCAGATCGAAATTGTAGAGGAGTCGCTGAAGCTTGCCAAGCAGCAGATAGCCGAGACTGAAGAGATGATCCAGGTGGGAGCCATGGCAGAAGCAGAGCTTGCGGCGGTGCAGGCCGAGGTGGCCGCCCAGCAACAGGGGCTAATCAATGCTAAAAGTACAATGGAGTCTACCCGGCTCCGGCTGCTCCGGCTGCTAAACCCGCCAGGGCAGACCCTCTGGTATCGGGACGTCACCCTGGTGCATCCACCCACACTGCCGGAAATAAAACTTGATAAAGTGGAGGCACACGTGGCGTTAGCTATTCGGATGCTACCGGTGATCAACCAGGCAAAACTAAATATTCAGTTGGAAGACCTTGAAGTCGTTCGCACAAAAAACGGGCTGCTTCCCCGAATGGATCTTTTTATTACCCTTGGAAAGACCGGATATTCCGACTCCTTCTCAGGGTCGGTGAGCGATATTACTGGAGACAGCTATGATGCGATGGCGGGGCTCAACTTCGAATATCCAATTTTCAACCGCGATGCCAGGGCGCAGCACCGGAGGGCGATTCTTCGCCAAGATCAGGCCGAAATGGCCTTAGATAACCTAAAGCAGCTTGTTGATCTGGATGTGCGAAATGCTTACATTGAAGTAAATCGCACGAAAGAGCAAATTTCCGCCTCTTCTGCCACCCGTAAATTTGATGAAGAAAAGCTGCGCATCGAAACCGAAAAGTTTCGGGTAGGAAAATCAACCAACTTTCTGGTGGCTCAGGCCCAGCGTGATCTTTTGATCAGCCGGATCGCAGAAGTGCAGGCCCTCGCAAACTATCTGAAGGCACTGATAGATCTTTACCGACTGGACGGTTCACTGCTTGTGCGGCGCGGCATTTCAGCCCCCGGCAGCGACCCCGTCGAATATTCTACAAAGAACAATTAATGAGAAATTTGTTCTTTTATAAGGGAAAGAAAGAGAAATGGGCAAATAATGCTGTACTTCTAGTTAACGACTGATTTAAGATTGATTTTTTAGGACAAAAACTGGCTTCAAGTCAAAGGCCAACGCCGACTCGCTTTTCGGTACTCGATAATCTCACTCTAATTGAATTACCATTGAAGTCCTTTGTATTCTTCTTAATTTGTGGCTTGTCACACGGTCCGAGCATAACTCGGTGCAGTGACGTCCTTTAGCATTGGTGCGCATGACCCGAAAGTTCAATATAGCAAGCCGTCCCTGTATTTGCTGTGATTCGTCTCGACAGAGGCCGTACGGGAAGCTGCCAAAAGGGCAATATCTTCGCTGTACCGATTGCGGGCTGATCTGTCAGGACGGGTCAGTGCCTTATGAGGAGACCCAAGCGGGTTATGAGCGGGAGAATCCAGAGTGGGACGTGAATACGTTCGATGAGTTGCCGCATCGTTTTCGTCAGGCCCCACAGGGGATTTTCAATGGGATTAAACGCTATAGGACCGAGCCATGCTCAGTGTTGGACATAGGCTGTTACCGAGGCTTTTTGCTTAAGTATTTCCAGAGCCATGGGTGGACGGACGTGTTTGGTATCGAACCGTCGAAGTCGGCGAGTGCCTTCGCAGGAGCCCGTCTTGGACTCGATGTTTTCAACGGATATTTAGAGGACTATATTGCTGACGAATCCTGGCGTCGCTTCGATGTCGTAGTGGTGGCACAGGTTATCGAGCATACACCCAATCCGGCCGATTTCATAGAAGCTGTGAAACAGGTTATGGCCACCGACGCCATCCTTGTTCTTGAGCTTCCGTATTTCAGTGGTCCAAATGTGTGGGCTAAAGCAACGGCGTCTCGGCTCGAGTTGGGCAAATCAGCCTGGAATTTCCTGAGCTTTCCGAAACATATCTATAACTTCACGCCAAGGGCCATGAAGATTCTGCTGCAGCGACGAGGGTTTAAGGTGCTCGAATGGAGTGTGCGGAGCAAGATTCGAGAGAAGGATGGATACTTCATGAAAAAGGTGCGACTTATCAAGGGAAAGCTCCGGTGGGGTAGTACAATGCAGTTCATCGCCCAGGTGGGACAGTCTGCTTCATCCAGCAGTTGACTTTTGACTGATATCCCCAGGAGCCAGTAAAGGAAAGAAAAAGAAAGGAAATGGAACAGACAAATAATACTCAAATAAAAAACGGGGGATTAGTTCGTAAGCCTAACCCCCCGATAATAGTGAGTAAAAGAAATATTAAAATGGTGCCGAAGGCGGGACTTGAACCCGCACGCCCGTAAGGCACTACCCCCTCAAGATAGCGTGTCTACCAGATTCCACCACTTCGGCAAGTATCCCAAGTATTATTTGACTTACTGAGTTTCCCCGGTCTTCGCCGGCGTCTCAGTGCTTGTAGCGGCAGGCACCTCTGTGCGCGGGACACCTTCCATAATAGATGAGGTGCCCACTCTACCGTAGAAGAACGAAAGGCCCAGGCTCGTCAGCATAAATATTATAGCTGCTACCGTCGTTACTTTGTGCAAAAACGATGTTGCTCCGCCACTTCCGAACACTGTCTGGCTTGAACCGCCAAAAGCCGCTCCCATGTCTGCCCCTTTACCTCTTTGAAGAAGAACAATCATGATAAGAGCGATACAGACGCTCACATGCACAGCGATAATGATAAATTTCACTTCTTTACCCCTTTAATAAAACTGATAGACATCAATGATCTACTTAGTCTTAACTCTTACCTAAATTTTAATATTTTGCAATAAAAATTACATTTCCTGAAAACGAATAAGCCGGACAAAGGAATCTGACTTCAGGCTCGCGCCTCCTACAAGGGCGCCATCTATATCGGCCTCTGACATAAGTTCCTTAACATTATCCGGTTTTACGCTCCCACCATAGAGTATTCTAATCTGCTGGGCTAACTTGGAGTCAAAATTATTTTCAATCCACTTCCGGATAAAATAATGGACCTCCTGAGCCTGTTCAGGGGTGGCGGTTAGACCCGTACCGATTGCCCATACAGGTTCATAAGCCAAAACCGTAGAAGGCGGCATGTCTCTTTCAGCCTTGAAATTCTTTAAAGAAGCAACCAGTTGATCCTCAATCACCTCGAATGTCTGACCGGCCTCCCTTTGTTCAAGAGTCTCCCCGATGCACAAAATTGGGACAATACCCAGGGCCACTGCTGATTTCACCTTGAGATCAATCCCTTCGCTCGTTTCGCCAAAAAGCATTCTTCTTTCTGAATGACCCAAAATGATATGGGTGCACCCAATCTCCTGAAGCATCCTCCCCGATATCTCACCAGTAAATGCACCACTCATTTCCCAATGCATGTTCTGAGCACCCAATAAAATCTTGGAGTTTCCAATGGCCTGTTTTACTGCGGTCAGGGCCGTAAATGGGGGGGCCACCAGCACATCCACCTCCGGAAGATCCGAAATACTATCTGCAATGGCGTTGACGAGCGAAACAGCTTCGTCAAGATCCAGATTCATTTTCCAGTTGCCAGCAATCAAAGGTTTTCTTTCCATTATTCCCATACTCCTAAAATTAACTGCCAGCCATATAAAGCGCCAGGTCTATCATGCGGTTTGAGTAGCCGAATTCATTGTCATACCAGGCCAGGACCTTGGCCATATCGCCAACCACCATTGTGCAGAGGCCATCGATCGTCGAGGAGACCGAGGTGCCATTAAAATCCGTGGAAACCAGAGGTTCATTACTGTAAGCCAGAATTCCTTTAAGGCTGGTTTCAGAGGCTTCCTTGAAGACACTGTTGATTTCATCCACCGTAGCAGATTTTCCCAGTTGGACAACAAGGTCTACCACCGACACATTGGGCGTTGGTACACGAATAGCCATTCCGTTAAGTTTTCCTTCCAATTGGGGCAGGACCAAAGATACGGCCTTCGCAGCACCTGTGGTGGTTGGAATCATGGACAGGGCCGCAGCCCGTGCCCTTCTGAGATCCCGGTGCGGGAAATCGAGCAACCGCTGATCTCCTGTATAGGAATGGGTCGTGGTCATGAGTCCTTTTTCAATCCCAAAATGGTCCAGAAGAACCTTGCAAGGCGGTGCCAGACAATTTGTTGTGCAGGAGGCGTTTGAAACAATATGGTGCCTTTCGGGATCATATTCATGATGATTTACACCCATGACCACCGTAATATCAGGCCCTTTTGCAGGTGCAGAAATAATCACCTTCCTGGCCCCTGCTTCCAGATGGTCAGCAGCCTTATCCCGTTCCCTGAAAAGGCCCGTACATTCGAACACCGTTTCAACCCCCATGTCATTCCATGGTAATCTTGCAGGCCCTTTTTCTGAATAGATCTCAATTTCTTTTCCATTCACAATCAAAGAATGGTCCGTATTTGAGATATCAGCGCCCAAAATACCGTGGACTGAATCATATTTTAACAGGTGCGCCAAAGTTGGAGGGTCGGTGAGGTCATTTATTGCCACAAATTCAATATCGGCATTATTGAGTCCCGCCCTGAATACCATCCTGCCAATTCGCCCAAAACCATTAATAGCTACTTTTAAAGACATTTTCTACATCTTACCTCCTTATTTCTGTTGAATTTATAATTGACGTCTCGGAATTTCTACAACCTACTAAAATTATAGATATTTATTGAGGCTTAGTGATTTTGCCTCATGCATGGAATATTGGAATGATGGAATATTGGAAAGTCGAAGATCCCGTCTTTAGCGGAAGTGGTTTTTAAAACAATTTCCACATTTATGAATACTTTTCACCTCTTTGTCAAGAGGAGTGTCGTCAATATCCCACTACCCCATTTTTCCAGAACCCATTATTCCATCGTTCCAGTATTCCAATTGTGAGCGAAGCGAACTAACTTTCCCATGCCAAAAGTCCTTTTTACGCGGAGTTAAATTCTAATCACCCCCAATAAGGTTGATCATTCTGATTGCAGTAATTTCCCAGCTAAAGCGATGCTTCTTTTGCCAGCCTGCTCGGCCCTTTCGCCCAACTCACTCAATGTAAGGCGATCTCGATCCTGGGCCACGGCAACAACCATAGGCAGGTTGACGCCAGTTAGAACCTCTACGCTTTCTTCCTTCAAGAAAGAAAGGCTCAGGTTAGACGGGGTCCCACCGAACATATCAGTAAGGACAAGAACCCCTTTACCACTGTTAAGTTCCTTTATTTTTTTTGAAATCGTCTTCAGGAGTTCCTCACTCTCAGTCGTTGCGGTAATGGAAATGGCATCAGCGGCCTTCAGCCGTCCCACAATAAATTCAGCAGCACTCAAGAATTCTTTCCCCAAGTCACAGTGAGAAATAATTAGCAATCCGATCATAGTTTTCCTGACGACCTTTCAATAAAATTAAAATTCTTCATCGGTTTGAACAATCGTTTGATAAAGTTCTTTTTTAGTGCCGAGCTCCATCAACTTTTTACGGAAGTCTCTGTTTTTCAGAATTTTTGCTATCTTTGCCAGAACCTGCAGGTGAACACTGGAAGAGTCTTCTGGCGCTATGAGGAGAAAAAACAGATGAGCGGGTTGCCCATCCATAGAATCGAAATCAAGCCCCTGCCTGCTTCTTCCAAATGAGATAATGGGACGGCTGACACCGTTCATTTTTCCATGGGGTATGGCTACACCGTCACCGATGCCCGTGCTCCCCAGTCGTTCCCTCTCTACGAGGACTTTGACAAGCGCCCCTTTGTCTATAGAGGGCTCATGCCTGGATATTACTTCTGCCAGTTCCTCCAGAACGCCCTTTTTGTCCTTTGCCTTAAGCTCTGGGATAATATTATTTTCTTCTATTATTTCAGGAAGTTTCATCCTATCAATCCATTATACCGTTAAACAGTAATTTTAGCTGACCGGTTCGATAAGTCCTAAATTACCGTCCGATCGTTTGTAAATAACATTAATTTCTCTGGATTTGGCATTCCTGAAAACAAGAAAGTCCTGTCGAGAGAGATTGAGTTGCATAGCAGCTTCCTCCGGATCCATGGGTTTGGCAACCATTTTTTCAACCTCTATCACAGTTTCATCTTGACCGAATGCCGTATTATCATCTGTCTCCCCAATCACAGACCTGTCTTCACTTTTCAGATTCTCTGATCGGTGGTTTCTTATTTTGGATAGATGCCTTTTGACTTGCTTTTCAGTCTTGTCCATTACCTGGTCAATCGCCGAATACATATCCCCTGTTTCTTCAACGGCTTTAATCAGAGTACCGTTTAAACTAAGAGTCACATCCGCCTGATGCCTGAATTTCTCAACGGTCAATACGATATGAGCCTCCATAGGGGAATCGAGATATTTATTGATCTTGGAAATCTTTTCTTCGGCATAGGTTTTTAGACTTTCTATTGGTTCTGTGTGCCTGAATGTTACCGTAATATCCATAAAATATTCCTCCAAGAATAGTGAGTTTCCAAAGCAAAAGCAAGGAGTCAAAGAAATACTTTAATACGGGTTTTTACGCTTCCTCGATGGCAAAATGCCCATCATTTCCCGGTACTTCGCAACGGTTCGTCGTGCAACCCTTATATTAAGTTTTCTCAGGATATCTGAAATATCTTGATCACTGTACGGCTTAGTCGCTTTT
>Ga0180009_10001013_pt1 | contig 35402 bp, 26 predicted proteins | sample OS_PC_MetaG_FD_123537 | JGI IMG/M metagenome (GOLD analysis project Ga0180009, IMG submission 123537) | Groundwater microbial communities from the Aspo Hard Rock Laboratory (HRL) deep subsurface site, Sweden - OS_PC_MetaG | ecosystem: Environmental > Aquatic > Deep subsurface > Groundwater... | reverse complement strand
TCCGAAGCCCCCTGATTTTTAGGCGGAAGGTAACGGTCCGCGTTCAGGACGTCCGCCGCAAGCTGAAACGAATACCGGGGCGGCTGGGAAAACTGAACCCCGGCCGAGCCCTTCAGCTTGGAATCATCCAGTGCAAGGGCGATCGACTTGATCTCCACAGCCTGGGTGGAGCCTGTAAAGGAAAGCTCCAATCTGGCCGCTCCCAGGGCACCGGGTTCCCGGGTGTCCACGGCTATCCCGAGTTTTTCCAAGCTGTTCTTGAGGTTGTCCGCCGCCGCCCGGAGGGACCCGGAAAAGGTCAGGTTCTTGTCCAGGGTTTTGACCTGGAAGACGCCGGACCCCGAAATGCCCGCCAGGGTGAAAACGCCGACCTCCAGTTTCCCATCCAGAACAAGGTCCTTGAGTGTACCGGGGAGCGCCTGGCCGGAGGGAGCCGGGGCACCGGGCTTGATTTTCGAAGCCCCCTGATTTTCAGGCGGAAGGTAACGGTCCGCGTTCAGGACGTCCGCCGCAAGCTGAAACGAATACCGGGGCGGCTGGGAAAACTGAACCCCGGCCGAGCCCTTCAGCTTGGAATCATCCAGGGCAAGGGCGATGGACTTGATCTCCACAGCCTGTTTCGAACCGGCAAAGGAAAGCTCCAGCCTTGCCGCCCCCAGGGCGCCGGGTTCCCGGGTGTCCACCTTGACCCCAAGGTTTTCCAGGGTATTCCTGAGGCTGTCCGCCGAGACCCTCAACGATCCGGAAAAAGAGAAATCCTTGTCAAGGTCCCGGGCTGTAAAGGCTCCTGACCCGGTGAGACCCGCCAGGGTGAAGGAGAGCCCCTCCACGGCCAGGGTATGTTGGGCTCCGTCCATCCGGATGTCCCCGCCCAGTTGCCCCTCCACCTTCCGGTTTCCGGAAAAATCGCCGTTCGCCGTCACGTCCGCCTTCATGCCGGTCAAGGCATACTGATTGGAATCCGTTTGGACCAGGGCCTTCCCGGAAATCCGAATCGTGGAATCGAGCCTGGGTGTTTCGCTTTGTAAAGCAAAACTTAGATCCAGGTCCATGGGCGCGCCGGGCCGGATGCCTCCCAGGGAAAGGGCAACGTCCGAAACCTCGAACCGTTCCTTTTTCGCCCGGTCTTCCCAGATCACCCGGGAGTTGGAAACCTCCACGCCTGAAACCTCCACGGCCATGCCGGGCCCTTCCGCGGGCGCGGCGGAGGGAGCGGGGGCGGGCTCCACGGCTTGCCCCTTTGCGCCGAAATCCTCCCAGTTGGATCGTCCCAGGGCGTCCAGGATGAGGTGAAGCTCCATCCCGTTCACCAGGACCTTGCCCACCTCCACCCTTCGTTTCAAAAGGGGCAGCAGGCGGACCCGGGCCTGGGCGGAAAAAATCCGGGCAAAAGGCTCTTGGCCGAATTCTGGAGGATTGGAAACGGAAACATCCTTCACGGAAAGCCCAAGCCACGGGAAGAGGGTCAGTTCCAGATCACCGCTCATGGTGAGTTCCCGGCCCGTGGATTCGGCAAAGGCCGTTTCCATCTGCTTCTTATAGTCATTGGGATCGAAGAACCAAGTCAGGTAAGCGGCCAATGCGCCCACCAGGAGCAGACAGACCAGAAGAACGGCGGCCAGAACTTTCCAAATCGTTTTCATGCATCCCCCCTTGACTCGGGAATCACAGGTGTTCAAACCAGAACCCTTCACCGCAAAAAGGTAAGGCACGGGTTATGCGTGTCAAATCCCGGGCTGCCCCGGTATTGCGCGGTTAGCCGGTGTTGATCGTTGCCGTGGTCCGGCCCGATTTGGAAAAGAAAGGAGAATGTCCGGGGTTGCTTTGTGGATCCGCTCACCTGGAAATCGCTCATGAGGATGAAAAAGCGAGACTGAAGGGGAAACTCCAGGCGCGATTCTCAGAAAAAGAGCTCCAGGTACCGAGACCACTCGATGCGGGTCTTGTGTTCCCTGGCCAGGACCTCCAGGCGTGCGGGAGTGATCTCCCGGGCTTCGTAGCCCAGCTTGGCCATAAAATTGCGCTGCCGGGCCCTGGCCAGTTCCTGGTCCCAGACAAAAACCAGGTTTTCGGACTCTATGTAGGAGGACCGGAGGGAAAGGTTGAACGAACCCGCGGCCAGGAGTTCCCCGTCCAATATGAACTCCTTGGCGTGGAGGTAGGGCTGGGGCACGTTCTCCTCGGGCACTCCCGTCTTTTCCCACACCCGCACCCCGGCATCCAGAAGCGGCTCCAGGTAGTTCAGGGACAGGAAGTAGCCAGAAGACAGGCTCACTTCTTCCGCGGTCCGGGCGGAATTCATGAGGATGCGCACATCCACCCCTCGCAGGGCCGCGTCCTTCAAGGCGTCGTGGAGAAGACCTTCGGGCAGGACCAGGTACTGGCTGGTGGCATAGAAGGTTTCCCTGCAGGACTGGATGGCCGAGACCAGGGCCTGAAGCGCGTGGTATTCCCGGTCCCAGGGCCGGCTCTGGACGAACAGGCATTGCACCCCAACCTGGCTTCTGCCTTCCCCGGGTAGAATCAGGGCGGGTTTTCGGGGAAGGCTGGCCTGGGCCATTGCCTGCTCGTAGGAGCGCAGGAATCCCTTCTGGATTTCCCCCACAATGGGGCCTTCCAGGTAAAGGTCCAGGTCGCTCCACCGGGAAAAATACTGTTCCTCCAGATTCCGTCCCCCCACCACCGCTCTTTGGCCGTCCACCACCAGGATCTTTTCGTGCACGGCATAATCCAGGAGGGGCAGGGCCGGAAGGCCGCCGGGCCCCTGAAAGGAGGCGAGCCAGCTGGGGTTGTCGTCCGCGCTCTCCTGCTCCTTTTTCCGGCTGGCCCATAGCCGGTAAAGCCACTGTTCAGTGCCCGTCTTCTTCCGAGCTTCCCCCTTTGTTTCCCGGGCCGCCTCTCCCACCACCCGGCCATTGAACAGGACCACGCTGATTCCCGCCGAAACCCCAGCCTGGCGGGCGCTTTTCACCAGGGATTCCGGGATCTCCCCGGAGTGAAGTTGCTTGGGTTCCCGCCGGGTCCATTCCGCCAGAAGTTCATTCAATTTGAGCCGAAGGGTCCCAATGGGGGAGGTGGGGTACTGGGTATCCGCGTTCAGGAGGATGTTGACCTCAACCCCTTCGGATGCCTTCCGGACCAGCTCGTCCGAGATGATTCTCCCGGCGCCCTGATTGCCCAGGGTGTACGACTGAAGGTTGATCTGCCTTTCCGCTGAGCGGATAAGGCCAAGGACTTTTTCGAGGGCACCTTTTCCGTTGTCCAGGAATTCCAGGGTGCTGGCCGAAGAAATTCTCGCCATGGAGGTTTTTTCCAGGGATCGGATAAAAGACTCGTCCCCCACACGGACAAGGTCGTCGGGGCACTTGTAATTCACCTGGAGATGGCCCGAGGCCTGGCCTTCATTCCCAGCCGAATCCGTGACCACGATGGGCACCAGGTACTTCCCCGTGTCCATCAACCGGGGGATGGACAGGCGGGTCTGGTACCCTCCTTCCCGGGTGGACGCCAAAACGTTCCCCTCTTCCCGGTCCATTTCCAGGCGCACGGGGAAAAGGGTCTGGGAAAGGTCCACGCGCACGGATTCGATGACCGCACCGTCCTGACCCGTGAAGGTCATGCAGCGGACGGATGCCGTGGCTTGGCCGTGGTTTTCCACCTGCTCGGGGTCTACGGATATGTTCTTGATGACGATCATGGGCTGCACGGCTTTTCAGGCGGGTGCTATTCTCCCTTGCGGCCGGGTCCGGCCAGGGGACCGGGAGGATCCTCACCGGTTATGCCCTTCCAGGTCCGGGCATCGGCCAGGTGGATGAACACCCGGTTCATGCGTTCCATATCCCAGGAGGAAGGACCGTGGGGGTCGGGAAGGATGTCCGCCTGAACAGGGGGCCCCCACTCCATACCCAGGTCAGGCCCGAAGGCAGCCAAACCTTCGGAGATCCGGCCCCGGCCTCCCGGGGAAGTGCCCTGGCATAGGGATCTGTAAACCGAGTGCTTCATGGGAAAGGCGGCCAACTGAATCCCCCCGTGCCGGGCGGCTCCCAGAAGAGCTTCTTCCGCAGTCCTGCCAGAGTGCAGGGGGGTGGCCACCATCTGCCGCAGAGTCCTGTCCTGTCCCAGGAGCCCAGGAATCCAATGTTGGGGGGGGCAAACAGCGTAATCCTGGTCCCCTTCCTGGAGGGTTTCGGTCCAAAGAGCCAGGGTGAGCATGTTGACCTTGCCCGTGCCGGCCTTCACCGCAAAGGGATAGGGACAAGGATTCCCCCCATCGCTGTCGGGCATGAGACCGATCCACAGACTTTCTCCGGGATAAAGAGGCACGAACACACCACCTCTTTCCCGCCAGGACTCGGGGAGCTTTTCCGCGAAATCATCCACGTGCCGGATGGGCAGTCGGCCGTTTTCCGAGGTTAGGAGGCGGGCCGGGGAATTTTCGGGACGCTGGACGGTACGAACCAGGAAGACCCTCAAGAGGGCCCAAGGCTCCAGGTCCGGATGGTAAAACCGCAACTCCTGTCCGCTAAGTTCAAGCATGAAGACCTACCACTTTCCGTCCCGAACCTCCCGGATGATGCGAAGTACCGCATGGTCCGGAAGGTTTTTCAGATCCCGGATGAGCTGGGCGAAAAGAAGCGGCCTCTTCCGGATCACTTCCTGGACGTCCTTCCCGATCTTTCCGCAAAGGGCCAGGAGAACGTCTTGATCCTCATCCAATTCCAGGGCCAGGAGCAGGATCTTTTCCTCGGACAAAGGAGCGTTCTCCCCCCGTTCCACCTTGGAAAGGTAGGAAGGCTCCACCCCGATTCGTTGGGCCACCTGGCGCAGGGAAAAGCTGCGATCCGTCTTCCGGAAGGATTCCCTCTTCTCCCGGATGTAGGCTCCGAACGGGTTTTTGTCGGTGTTACGCACTTTTGCCTTGCCTTCATGTGTACTGTGTGGTACACACTATACATCCGGCCAGACCCCTTGTCCACCCCGGAATGTCCCGAAGCAGCGAACCTGAGTTCCACGACCTCCCCGGACACCTTATGATGCCACGCGGGGGGCCAAAACGCAATACAGGCCAGGCGGGCCGACAAGAAAGGAAATAGCCATGATCCTGAAACCTTCCATCTTCCTTGGCGAGCACGCGATCCGGGCGGCATGGAACTGCATGGCCACGGGGCTTTTCCCCGCCCAGCCCGTGACGGCCCGGCCGGATTATGCCCTTCTCCCCCGTCAGGCATCGATGGTTCCGGTTTCCTGGATTCCAGGCAGGCCCCCGGCCATGGCCCTTCAGGACCTGCCGCCTGGACTTGGGAGACACGAAAAGAACATCCTTCTGGCCCTGACCGAAGCGCCCTTTTCCCTGTTCCGTTTCACCGGCCCGGCGGGCAGTGGCAAAACCAGCACCCTGCGGTACCTGGCCGGAGTCCTGTCCGCCTGCCCGTTTCCCCGGGCTAGGTTGATCGTGGCGGATTCCAGGAGCCTGTGCCTGGACGTGAATGAAATGAGCGAAGGGCCCGGGATGCTGGACAGGGTTTCCGGACAGTTGGCGGAATTGATTCTCCGCGAACTGTATGCCCAGGACTTCCCGTCGGGAGCCCATCCTACCATCCCTTTGTTTCCTCTTTCCCGGGAAACAAAGGACTCCCTGGCCGCCTATCCCTCTCTCAAAAAGGCCCTCCGTCCGGTCCTCGGAGGGGAAAAGGGGTGCCGTGTTTCGGATGCAGGAGGGATATCCGGGCCTGTGGCTATGGAAGCCTGGAAAAGCGGGCGGGAACGATTGAAGGGAGCCCTGGGGTGCTTCCTGGCCGAGACCCTTTCGGCCGCCGGGAGCACCGGGCGGGCGATTCTGGTCCTGGACGGCCTGGAGGTACTGCCAAGTTTCCTGGCCAAGGGGCTGATCCAGGACCTCTCGAAAGCCATTTGCACCCAGGGGGAAACCCGTCTCCGTCTCGCTCTGTCCTCCCGCCCGGACGTTCATCCCCAAATGCCCAAAAGCCCGCCATGCCTGGATCTCGCCCATTACGCGCCAGACCCGCAGATGGAAATGATCTTCCGGGTGGACCGATTCCTGGAAAACCCCTTCAACATATTCTACTTTTCCAACCTGGACCAGGGCACCCAGAACCTTTTCCTCCAAAGTCTTTCCTGCCTCCGGGCCAGTTTGGTGAAGCCCAAGAGCCTTTTCAATTCCATGCTCCATTCCGTGGGGGGCTCCAACCTGGCAGCCTGCCATCTTCTGGGCATTCGTTTCTGTCTCTCCCTCTGTTTCTCCCGGGAACATCCTCCACGGATCACCCTACCCCAGCGTCCGGGGGACCTTTTGGACCGGAACGAGCTTTTCCAGGATCTGGAATCTCTTTTGGGACCCTGGGAATGGCTCCTGGGTGGGCCGGAAGTCTCCTCAGAACAGGTCGAATACGCAGGCGAGTGGCTATCTGGCGCGTTTTGCCGGTGCCTGGAACGGGAGGAAATGGAAGACGAATCTGCACCGGGGCGGGATCAATCTCCTGAAACTTCCTGGGTTCTCCGCCCCGGAGCCCGCCACTTCCTCCAGAGTCTGGCCCGGAAACACGGTGCCGGAAAAAGTTCCCATGAGGTGGAGTCATGGGCCCGGACCCTGGCCCAAAGCCTGCGCCCGGGCCGGGGATTTATAAACCCGGATCGGGTGGGTATCCTGGTCCGGGGGTTCGAGACGGATTTTCGAGCCCGTCTCATCCATCTGTGGCTGGCGGCCGGGATTGAGGAAGAGCGGGAACTCGTGGAAGTCCTAGGCAGCTTTGCCATGGCCGTGGGTCGGGAGATTGCCGGGGCATGTGAGCGTAAGGGTGCCCCGGAATCTCAAAATCCGGATACCCAGGTCCCGGAACCACCGGCGTGGAATGATTTTTCTGAGGCCGCGTTGGCGGCGTCGGGGCTGGGCCGGAGTGGTGTCGAGACTTTCAACGCATTTTACTGGGGCGGGTCGAATCTTTCCCTGGCCGGATTCCACTCTCTCTGCCTGATCCAGGATGCGGGACACCAGGGAATGGGGTGGAAAGAATTGAGGGCTTCTCTCCAGGCCATGGGATACTCCCGGGTGCTGGCAGGGTGCATCCTCCTGGACCTGATGAACCAGGACCATTCCCTGGTCTCCCGCATTCCGGACATCCAGGAACCGGGCATGGGAACCCTGGTTCTCACGGAAGGAGGCCGGCGGTTTTTCGACGAAGTCCTATCGTCACCGGAATACCTGGCCTGGGCCTTTGAATCGGTGCCCTCGCTGCGCAGGTCGATCCGGCAGGCCATCGGTACCTGGAAGGAGGCCGTGACTCCCTGGGAGCCTGGCAAATGGATTTTGGCGGGTTTCCAGGCAGCTCTGGCCTTGGAGGGTGGATTGATGTCCCGAGTTGGAGAGGGAAAAATCGCTCCTTCCCCCTTCCAGGATGTGCCTCCGGCCGCAAAGCTCTTTTTGAAAATCTACGAGGTGGGCCTGCTAAGCATGGAAGCCTGCTCCCAGACTCCGGGAGAGCTGAGAAGGGTCCTTGCTTTAAAAAACCAGATCCGGCAATGGAAATCCTTCCGGAAGACCGTGGCGAATTTTCTCCCCAAAACCCCGGGGCACCCAGGGGAATTTTCTGTCGGATCCAGACCCGAATGACCGGACGGCGAGTGCCCGAGTGACCAGGTGCGGTTATCATCCCAGAAAGGAACGGACAAAGGATCTCTCAAACTCCACGGCTTCCAGGCAGCGATAGAATTGTCTTTCCATTTTCCGGAACGATTCCGTATGGATGCGCCTAGTGCGACCTTCTCTGCACCGGACCGGACACAGGGAGTGCAGGACTTCGTGGTAAATGACATATTCCACGAAAAAATCCGGCACGGCTGGACTGTCCAGCACCGGATGCACCCGGACGATTCGGAACACAGCGGACCAGCTTCCAAGCCGGATGGAAGACCTTTTAACGGATGACTTTGTGACCGAGGCCCACCCGATACGGATTCCTTCCACGCAAAGGCCGTGGACCCTGGCCACTTCGGCCAGGAGGTGAGCCAAGTTGTGGTGCCGCCCCTTGTACTCCAGGGCTCTGGGCGAGCTTTTCCGAACCAGGAGGTGGAAAAGGCCCTGGTTTTCCTTCAAAAAGGCGTCCAGACAGACTCCGCTGTCCGGGTCACCATCCTGGATGTAGGCCGCCAGGGCGTGAAGGGTCTTTTCGTCCGCCGCCCGGAAGGCGTGTTGGAGCCGGACTTCCAGACCCCTTCCTGGAGTTTTCTTCACGGATAGCACAGAGCTTTTGTTCATGGTGAACCGAACCCACAGGGGCCGGGATATCAGAGAACGCAAACGTGTAATGAACTCCGCCTCTGAAGCCATGGAATACGGGGGTTTTTCCAATATACTCGAATTTTCATCCATGTACCGAACCATAGATTTCTATCAGTTAGCCGTGTCAAATGTTACCAACGATTGAACGGCGGGGGCATTTGGCGTCCATTTCCTATCCCAAATACGTCATCCGGCCCAATGGCTCACCTCTTCTCCAGGAAAGAACGCAAACCCTCTTGAGGGCCCTCCAACCCATTTCATCCTTTGAAAAGCTCTCCACTCCGACTATACTGAATGTGTGCCCGAGCCAAGGCTCAATTCCCTACGGGCCGAACTCCCAAAAAAATGTTTTTTCGATGTTGAAAATCTTACTGACAATCTCCTCATGAAACAAATATTTGATTTTGAAACCCTTTTCTATCATAGTAAAGCTTGTCAAAGTGAATGGAAATCATTACTATAGGCCTACCCTTGGAGAATCATGGAAGATTTAATCATCAAAAAATACGGCGAGTGGAACTTCCTGCTGGAAGGCCAGGGAGAGCAAATGCTGGTCTGGCCGTATTTTAGCGGACAGCCTTTTGCGCTGGAGGTTACCGGGGCCACCGAGGGACCGGGGCGCATCCAGTTCCGAAAAGCGTTTCCCTACCCCGCCAACTATTGGGACCGGTCCCGCAAAATTCTTTCCTGGTGCAAGCAGTTTGCGGCTTCCGAGAATCTACGAAAAGAAGAACTGGCGGCCTACCAGGCTTGGCTGGACAAATCGGAGTAACCCGCACAATACCTTTACCAAAGCCATCCCACCCCATTCTTCATCCAGCTTCTCCCTTAAGCCCTTTCCTCCATCCGCGATTCAAGAGGAAGAGCCTTTTCCCGCCCTGGAATAAGGCCTCCGTGGGGGCCCCACGCGCGGCGCGCGCGCTCCTGTGCCCAAAGCCCGGAACCCATGCGCGGCCAAGCCCGCTCCCCAACCCAGGATCGGCCAGGAAAACCAAAGACGCTCGGGAAATGCAAGCAGGTTGATGGTCACAATCACCATATTCACAAACAAATACAGAAGAAGATGCTTGTAGAAAACGGTTTTTTTCCGAACCCGCCCCCGGGCCTCCAGGAGGGCTTTTTCGTACTGCTCGTCCAGGGGATGTTCCATGGATTCCTTTCCCTTTCGTGGGTCGGCCCTGCGACCTCCGGGCGACCTTGAGGTTCATGCTAATCCCCGGGTCCGTGCAATGCAACACACATGCGTGCGACCAAACTGAACTCCCTACCCTTCTCCGGCTTGAAAGACTGTCCCAGGGCTTCATTCCGGGCACTGAAATGCATTCCTTCTTGGATTCATGGAAAAGCCATGCTACATACCCCCATACTGCAAAATAGAACATCCTTTGGGAAGGCTGAAAATTTTAACCCTGTTTTGCCGATGGGGGCTTGCATGGGCATTTTCGGCTGGTGGAAAAGAGACCAGGAACCCGATCTGGACGGACTCACGGGTATCGCCAAACTCATCGGGGAGGACATCGACCGGCTGGTGGCCGAAACCTTTGCCGCCTACCAGGAGCTTCTTCTCACCCAGCCACCGGGATTCATCGTGCCCGCCGTGTGGGGTGCCCGCAAGGACGGGGAACTCACGGACGAGCAGAAATCCATCTATAAGAAGGTCGTCCCGGCCATGAAGCGGGTTTTGGAAAACCTGCGCTTCCGCAAGCTCTCCCGGGGGCAGGAATTCGCCATTGATTTCCTGGTCCGGGGTCTCATCATCACCAAGATCGCCTGCCTGGTGGAGATAGGCAAGAGCAGGTCCAAGCTCTTTCCGGACACCAATTCCCGGGAAAAAGACGAGCAACTGGAACGCTTGAGCCGCATGGAGCCCCTGGGCCGGGCCTGATGATCATTCCCGGATTCCGCACACCCTGACCGCGCTTTGGTTCAGATAAGCTGACAAACCCTTTTCCCCAGGCCAGAACCCCATGCACCTTTCCCATACCTCCTGGTCTTCCATGCAAAAATAGGCGGTCACTTCCGGTGCCACTGCCTGTATTTCCTCAACCATCTCCCGGCACAGGGCCATGCGGATGGGCTTGAACACCCGCATCTTGTTGTCCAGTCCCGGCACCATCTCCCCCAGAACCAGTTCCGAACCCGGACGCCGCTCCCGGATCATCTGGCCCAGAGAAGGCGGATAGCGCAGCGTGCCCAGACTTATCCAAACCACCCTCTCCGACGGCACCCTGGCAAAAACCTCCCGGACCACCTCGCGGTAATCCTTCTCACATCCGGGATACGGTACAAGAGGATCGAAATGGAACGCCAGGGGATAGCCCCATTCCGCGCACCGGGCTGCTGCGGAGAGCCTTGCCGAAAGGCTGGTCGCCCCTTTTTCGTGTTCCCGGACCACCCTGGGGGCATTCATGCTCCAGGCCAGGATGGTTTTTCCCCGGTGATCCAGGCCTTTCAAGGCATCGATGTTCACAGTCTTGGTTTTCAGTTCCAGCACGGCGTGGTCCTGGGCCGCGAATCGTTCCACCAATCTGGGGGTCAGGTCCCAAAGAGACTCCCACACCAAGCTGTCCGTAAACTCGCCGGTTCCCATGCGTCGGGTGGCCGGATCCCGGGCTTTAAGCACCTGATCCAGTTCGGAAAACAGTTCATCCTGGTTGGCGAAAAGTTGCATGACCGGAGGGTGAAAATAGGTCTGGAGCACGCAGTAGGCGCAGTCCATGGGACAGAACGTGCCCACATGAAGGATGGTGTATCCACAACAGGTGTATTCGCTCGTGCCCGGGCAGGGGCGAATGAAGCGGCCCTGGTTCCGGGTGATGTACAGCACGGATTTGGCCGCAGCCACGGGGTCTGGCAAGGAAAGGACATGGCGAAAAACTTCGCCTGGACCGTCCACGAGTTCCACCGGGACCCCGGCTAAGCGTTGACGGATGTCCCGGGCCAGGGGGGTATCCTGGACCCGCAGGTCCACAAACAGCTGGCGGATGGCGGGCTTCATGAGGTCATTCCCCCATCACCCGTTTCAGGGCCGGATTTTTTAGAAGATCCAGGGTGCGGGAAAGATGTTGGGAAAGTTCCTTTTCGGAGTCGAATTGCAGGCGCAGGACGTGGGTGGTGCCCTCGAAGAATGGAGGCGGCTCCCATTTCATCCGGGGTGGGAGGCGCAGACCGGCCACCAGCCGATCCCTTTCCGCAGTTTCCCGGTCCACGGTGGGATACCGGCGCTGGTGCAAAATCGCCCGGACTCGGGTAGCAGCAGCGTTCTTGTCTTTTTCTTCCCGGATGGCAGCCCCGATGCCCGGGTCCTCCAGAACCTGGGCGGGGGAAAGGTTTTCCCGTTCCGCGATTTCCCGCACCAGGGACAGGATCTGGCGCTGACGGGAAAGGCTCTGGGGAAGCTCCAAAAACAGGCGGGCCAGGGCCTTGGCGTTACTTTCCTCCAGCCTGCCCAGGTCCAGAGCCACGGGAAAGGCCAGCGCACCGGCTTCCAGAGCTTCCTGGAGTGTGGCTGGCATCCGGCACAGGCTTTCCCAATCCTTCAGACGAGGAATGGGGGCTTCCAGGCCCAGGGCCCGGCGGACAAGGTCCTGCCGGGCGTCCCAGGCCAAATCCGGCCCCAGGAGAGCAATAGCCCGGGAGGTTTCCAGCAGGCCCAGGGGCCGGGCAACGGCATTTAGGGAAACCGCCGCAAAGGCGCAGACCCCGTCCGGCGTGGACAGAGGAAGGACCATGGCTGGAACCGGCGAGCATCCCAGTTCCCGGCAGGCTTCCCGGCGGGAGAATCCGTCCACCACCTGAAAACGGCCGTCCTGCCTTTCCCTCAGGAGAACCGGAGCCAGCAGCCCCGCCTCCCGAATAATGCCCACCCAGCGGTTCTCTCCGTTGGTCCCGGAGATACGGAACGTGATGTCCGAGCCGGAAACTGTCTCCAGGGGGACTTCCTGGAACTCGGGCGTCATTTCCCGGTGAGCTGAGTAAGGGCCTGGAGATATTTTTGCCGGGTCTTTTCAATGACCTCGGGCGGCAGGCTGGGGGCGGGCGGCTTCTTGTCCCAGCCCAGGCTTTCCAGGTAGTCCCGGGCGTACTGCTTGTCAAAGCTGTCCTGGGCCCGTCCAGGTTCGTAGGTCTCCTTGGGCCAGAAACGGGAGGAATCCGGTGTCAGGACTTCGTCGATAAGGACGATCCTGTCGCCAGCCCGGCCAAATTCGAACTTGGTGTCCGCGATGATGATGCCGCGCTCCCTGGCCAGGGCCGAGCCCTTTTCGTAGATGGCCAGGGTGAGGTCCCGGAGGCGCTCGGCGGTTTCCCTGCCCACCAATTCCACAGTCTGCTCAAAGGAGATGTTTTCATCGTGCTCCCCCATTTCAGCCTTGGTGGAAGGCGTAAATAGGGTTTGGGGAAGCTTTTCGGACTCCTTCAGGCCGCCAGGCAGTGAGATGCCGCAGATGGTGCCGTCCTTTTTGTAGGACTTCCACCCGGACCCGGAAAGGTAACCCCGGACCACGCACTCCACGGGAAAGGCCTCGAGCTTCTTCACCAGCATGGAACGGCCTTCCAGAATTTCTTCGTGGGGCCGACAGGCTTCGGGGAATTCCCGGACATCGCTGGTGATGAGATGATTTTCCACCAGATCGGCCATGACCTCAAACCAGAACAGGCTGATCTGGGTCAGGACCCGGCCCTTGTCCGGCACGGGATCGGGCATGACCACATCAAAGGCAGACAGGCGGTCCGTGGCCACCAGAAGCAGCTTGTCCCCCAGGTCGTAGATATCCCGGACCTTGCCCCTCCGGGGCTCGGGAAGTCCCTTCAGTTTCGTCTCCCACACGGACTGGCTCATGACTGGCTCCTTGCCTTTCCCGGGTCCGGCCCAAAGCCGAACCTCATGCGTTGCTTTATGAAATCGTTCAGAATACCAATGAAACAAGACTGTTCATGGCGCATGGATTCACAGATTGATGATCTCTCCCCGGATGGATTGGTCCACGGTCAGGATGCCCACGGTCTGGTTGTAAAAGGACCCCGGATTGAACAGGAGCACCCCTGCCACCACATGGTTGGCCGTGGCGTGGGAATGGCCGTAACATATGGCGTCCACGCCCGTGAAGGTCTCCCTGATCCGCTGTTCCAGGCCCACTCTGGAGCCCCAGCCGTGGACCAGGGCGATGGAGAAGCCCTCCACCTGGATCACCCTTTTTTCCGGAAGTCTGGCCGCCACGCCTCCATCGTCCATGTTGCCCCGGACGGCCATGACCTCCTTGGGTGCCAGGGCGTCCAGGACATCCATGCGCACGATGTCCCCGGCGTGGAAGATCATGTCCACATCCGCGAAAGGCCCATCCACCACCAACCGGGAAAGCTCGGGGCTGGTTCTCTGGAGATGGGTGTCGGAAAGGACGCCGATTCGAACCAATTCCTCTTCCTCCGCAAACACCTCATAAATGGATTGCACCACGGAATTCTCAATACCCCAACCCGGGGTCGGTTTCCAACCACAAAATGCTTCGGAAACCCAGGCACGAATTCCGCCGGCCTTGACAGAAAAAGGGGGCTATGGTCCAAGCAGGCAGTTCGATTCATCAACTGGGCGGGGTCATCCCCGGCAATCGGCCAAAGGAGAAATTCCATGGACAAGAAAGTGACCGTGGTTGGAGCGGGAAACGTGGGGGCCACGGCGGCCCAGCGTTTGGCGGAAAAGGAACTCGCGGACGTGGTGCTGGTGGACATCGTGGAAGGCGTACCCCAGGGCAAGGCCCTGGACCTTACCGAGGCCGCGCCCATCGAGAAGCACGATGCGTCCGTGACAGGAGTCAACGGCTATGAGGAAACCGCGGGCTCGGATGTGATCATCATCACGGCGGGCATTCCCAGGAAGCCCGGCATGAGCCGGGACGACCTCCTGAAAACCAACGCCGGAATCATGGCCAACGTTACCCGAGAAGTCGCGAAATACAGCCCGGATGCCTGCATCATCGTGGTTTCCAACCCCCTGGACGCCATGTGCCACGTGGCGTATCAGGCCTCAGGCTTTCCCAAAAACCGGGTGATCGGCATGGCAGGGGTCCTTGATTCGGCTCGTTTCCGGGCCTTCATCGCCATGGAGCTTTCGGTTTCCGTGGAAAACATCCATGCATTTGTTCTGGGAGGCCACGGGGACACCATGGTGCCCCTGCCCCGCTATTCCACCGTTGCGGGTGTACCCATCACGGAACTCATGTCCCCCGAACGCATCGAGGCCCTGGTAAAAAGGACGGCCAGCGGCGGCGCGGAGATCGTGTCCCTGCTGAAAACCGGGAGCGCCTATTACGCCCCGGCTTCAGCCGCCGTGGAAATGGCCGAGGCCATTCTGAAGGACAAGAAGAAGATCCTGCCTTGCGCGGTGATGCTGGAGGGGCAATACGGTATCAAGGACCTGTTCATCGGCGTGCCGGTAAAGCTTGGGGCCGGCGGCGTGGAAGAAATCATGGAGATCCGCCTCACGGACGAGGAAAGCGCGGCGCTCCACAAGTCCGCAGCTGCGGTCCAATCCCTGGTGGATGCCATGGCAAAGCTGTAAATTTTGGTGCCAGCCCAGCTATTCTGAATCGGGAGCCTGGTTTTTTCCGGGCTCCCGATTTTTTTTCTCCAGGGCTTCCCGAATTTTTTTGGCCACCGTGTGGTTCATACCGGGCACGGCGGCCAGTTCCTCCTCCGAGGCATCCCGAAGCCTCTTCACGCTCTTGAATCGCCGCAGCAAGGCCTTTTTTCGCTTCTCCCCCACCCCGGGCACATCGTCTAAGACCGACCGCCGAACCGTCCGGCCCCGCTGAATCCTGTGCAGGCTGATGGCAAAACGATGGGCCTCGTCCCTCACCCGGGAGAGGAACACCAGGGCGTCCCGGTCCTTCCCGAACATCACGGGGTTGGCCTGGCCGGGGAGATAAATTTTATCCTCCGCCTCTCCCTTTTCCTCCTCCTTCTTGGCGATGCCCGCGCAGGGAACCTTTTCGATGAGACCCAGTTCCGCTAGGACCTGAACGGCCATGGAAAGCTGCCCCCTGCCTCCGTCCACCAGGAGCAGGTCCGGCAGTGGTTCCGCCTCCTTTTCCGGGTCAAAACGCCTGGCCAGGACATGGCGCATGGCACCGTAGTCATCCCCGGACATCACATCCCGGACCTTGTAACGGCGATACGAATCCTTGTCCGGCGCGCCGTCGGAGAAAACCACCTGGCTGGCCACTGTCTGGCTACCCTGGGTGTGGGAGACGTCAAAGCATTCCAGACGGCCCGGGGGACCGGTCAGCCGCAGCCTGCGCCCGACCTTGGCCAGGGCCTCCTTTTGGTACTCCTCACCGGAAAGGCGGCGTTCCAGGGCATCAACGGCGTTTTGCCTGGCCATGTCCGTGAGGCGCACTTTCTCTCCCCGTTGGGGAACCAGGATGCGCACCCGGCCGCCCCGGGCATCTCCCAGTCGGTCCTCCACAAAGGCCGCGTCCTCCAGGGGCTCGGAAACCAGGATTTCCGGCGGCACGAAGGCGTCCTTTTCGTAGACCTGGAGCAGGAAATCCTGGAGCAGATTCCGGTCCTGGCTCACCGCCTCCAGAAAGGGATAGTTCCGGGAACCCACCAAAAAGCCCCCCCGCACATGGAGCATGGTGACCATGCATCCCGCGGGCCGCGCCACCAGGGCTGCCACGTCCCGGTCCTCGAAATCCGTGGTCACGGCCACCTGGCGCTCCACCGTCTTCTTGATGGCGAACATCTTGTCTCGAAATTCGGCGGCCCGCTCGAACTCCTCTCCTTCCGAGGCCAGGAGCATCTTCTCCTGGTATTTCTTGAGGAGGGAGGGGGTCTTGCCCTTGAGGAACAGGATGGCCTCCTGAATCATCTCCTGGTACTGGTCCGGGTCCACGAGAAGGCAGCAGGGGCCCAGGCAGTTGCCCATCTGAAAGTTGATGCAGGGGCGAGTGCGCCGGGGCAACTCGGGTTTTTTGCATCTGCGAATACGGAAGGTCTTGTGGATGATCTTCAACGTCTCACGGGCCGCGCCCGCAGAGGTGAACGGCCCGAAATAGCGGGCTCCGTCCTTTTTCACCTTTCTGACGATCTCCAGGCACGGATAGGGCTGGTTCTGGTCGATGCGCAGGCTGGGATAGAGCTTCCCGTCTTTCAGCACCACGTTGTACCGGGGCTTGTGGCGCTTGATAAGGTTGGATTCCAGGACCAGCGCCTCGTGAGCCGTGGCGGTCAGAATGGTCTCGAAAATGGCAATTTTGGAGACCAGGACATCCGTCTTTGGATCCCGGTTGGCGGGCCGGGCGAAGTAGGAGGAAACGCGCCTCTTCAGATTGGCGGCCTTGCCCACGTACAGGATGTTTCCGGCCTCGTTCTTCATAAGGTACACGCCGGGCCCCTGGGAGGTGGCCGCCAATTTTTCCAGAATGTGGGCTGGGGTGTCCATGGTGCGTGGCTCTACATCTCCAGGAGGTCTTTTTTCAGGCTCGTGATTTCATCGCGGAGCCGGGCGGCTTTTTCAAAGGAAAGCTCCCGGGCGGCCGCGCGCATCTCCTTCTCCAGATCCACGATGATCCGGGCAAGGTCCTTCCGGTTTCCATGGCTTGGGCCGGGTCCGGGATCCACGGGCACGGTGACGTAGTCCGCCTCGTACACGGAATCGAAAATGGAGCGGATTTCCTTGCGGATGGTTTCGGGGGTGATGCCATGCTCCTGGTTGTATTCCGCCTGGACCAAGCGGCGGCGGTCGGTTTCGTCCATGGCCCGCCTCATGCTGTCCGTCACCCTGTCCGCGTAAAAAATGACCGTGCCGTTAACGTTCCGGGCTGCCCGGCCGCAAGTCTGAATGAGGGACCTCTCGGACCGGAGGAACCCTTCCTTGTCCGCGTCCAGGATGGCCACCAGGGAAACTTCGGGAATGTCCAGGCCCTCCCGCAGAAGGTTGATGCCCACCAGCACATCGAAGTTGCCCAGGCGCAACTCCCGGATGATCTCCATACGGTCCATGGTCTGGATGTCCGAGTGGAGGTACCGCACCTGGACTCCCAGGCTCTGGTAATATTCCGTGAGATCCTCGGACATGCGCTTGGTGAGGGTGGTGACCAGGACCCGCTCACCAGCCTCCTCCCGGAGCCGAATCTCCTCCAGAAGATCGTCCACTTGGTTTCCGGCGGGCCGGACCTCCACAGCCGGGTCCATGAGGCCGGTGGGCCGCACGATCTGCTCGGCCACCGCGCCCTTGGCAACTTCCATCTCCCAGTTCCCGGGAGTGGCGGAAACGTAGACGGTCTGGGGGATTTTGTCCTCGAATTCCTCGAACTGCAAGGGCCGGTTGTCCAGGGCTGAGGGAAGCCGGAAACCGAATTCCACCAGGGTCTGTTTCCTGGACCGGTCTCCCCGGTACATACCCCGCACCTGGGGCACGCCGATGTGGGATTCGTCGATGAAAAGAAGCATGTCCGGAGGAAAGTAATCGATGAGGGTGTAGGGTGGTGATCCCTCCTTGCGGCCCGTCAGGTGCCGGGCGTAGTTCTCGATGCCCGTGCAATAGCCAAGCTCGTGCATCATTTCCAGGTCGTAACCCGTGCGTTCCTCGATGCGCTGAGCCTCAATGAGTTTGTTCTGGTCCCGAAAATGATTCACTCGGTCCTTCAGTTCCTTCCGGACCGCATCCATGGCCCGCACCAGGGTCCGGCGGGTGGTGACGTAGTGGCTGGCCGGGTAGATCATGACCCGGGAAAGGCTCCTCTTGACCGTTCCGCGCAGGGGGTCGATTTCCGCGATGCTCTCGATTTCATCCCCGAAGAACTCCACTCGCACGGCCTGGTCCTCTTCGTAGGCCGGGAAGATTTCCACCCGGTCCCCCCGGACCCGGAATACGCCCCGGTGAAAGTCTATGTCATTGCGTTCGTACTGCATGGCCACAAGGTCCTTCAGCATCCTGTCCCGGTTCACCTCGGTTCCGGCCTCCAGGGAAAGGCGCATGGCCACGTAGTCCTCGGGCGCGCCCAGGCCGAATATACAGGATACGGATGCCACCACGATGACATCCCGCCGGGTCAGCACCGAACGAGTGGCCGAGTGGCGCAGCTTGTCGATCATCTCGTTGATGGAGGAGTCTTTCTGGATATAGGTGTCAGAGTTGGGGAGATAGGCCTCGGGCTGGTAGTAGTCGTAGTAGGAAACAAAGTATTCCACCGCGTTTTCGGGGAAAAGCTGGCGGAATTCGTTGTAGAGTTGAGCGGCCAGGGTCTTGTTGGGAGCGATGACCAGGGAGGGTTTTTCCACCCGGGCGATGACTTGAGCCATGGTGAAAGTCTTGCCCGAACCTGTGACGCCCAGGAGCACCTGGTGGGGCTTGCCCGTAAGCACACCCTGGGAAAGGATCTCAATGGCCTGGGGCTGGTCGCCCTTGGGCGTGAATTCGCTGGTGAGTTGAAAAAGGGACATGAAGACGCTTTCCCTTGCCAACCGCGCAAGGGCTTGTGCGGGTTGTTCCCGGAAACCGGATAGGTCAAAAAATGATGGAGATGCAACAAGTCCAAAATCTACCGAAATCGTCATTCCGGCGAAGGCCGGAATCCAGTTTTTCAAGTTGTTACAAAAACCCTGGATCCCGGCCTTCGCCGGGATGACGACCTGTTGTATCTCCATCAAAAGATAAGAAGCTGAAGGCCCCCCTGTCCCCCCTTGCCAAAGGGGGGAAGAAAGGATGGATCAGGCAAGCTTCCAGGTGGTCTTGCCCTGTGCGTCTTGGAGAATCACCCCTTTTTGGGCCAGTTGATCCCGGATGGTGTCTGCCAAAGCAAAATCCCGGTTCTTTCGGGCCTGGTTCCGAAGCTCGATCTGCATCTCGATCTCCTCCGGGTCCAAGCCCTTGTCCTGCACGGCCTTTTGGGAAGCCGCTTGGAAGAAAGCCTCCGGGTCCTCCCCAAACAGGCCCAGGGTCTTGCCCATGCCCGCCACGGCCGCCCGGATGCCGGAAAGCTCGGCAGCGTGTTTTTTCGGATCCTCGTCCAGAAGTCGGTTGGCCTGGCGCACGGCCTCGAAGGTTATGCCCAGGGCACCGGCCGTGTTGAAGTCATCGTCCATGGCCTGGACGAACCGGGCCGGCCAGTCGTCTCCGTCCCCATCGCCGGGTCCCACGGCTTCCTGGATGCGCTTCAGGCAGGCGTAAATCCTTTCCAGGGCCCCGCCCGCCTCAGCCATGGCTTCGGGGGTGAAATCCACGGGGCTCCGGTAGTGCTTGGACAGGAGGAACATGCGGATGGTCTCGGGATGGTGTTCGGACAGCACATCCCGAATGGTGCGGAAGTTGCCCAGGGACTTGGACATCTTTTCCTGGTCGATGTTCACGAAACCGTTGTGGACCCAGAATCGGACAAAAGTCTTGCCAAAGGCCGCCTCGCTCTGGGCGATCTCGTTTTCGTGGTGGGGGAAGATGAGGTCCTGGCCGCCACCGTGGATGTCAAAGGTGACGCCCAGATGGGAATGTCCCATGGCGGAGCATTCGATGTGCCAACCGGGGCGACCCGGACTCCAGGGGCTCTCCCAGTTCGGCTCGCCGGGTTTGGACGCCTTCCACAGGGCAAAATCAAAGGGGTCTTCCTTGCGCTTGTCCACCTCCACCCGGGCTCCGGCCTCCATATCCTCCAGTTTGCGGCCCGAAAGTTTGCCATACCCGGAAAAGGCCCGCACCCGAAAGTACACGTCTCCGTCCACCACGTAGGCGGACCCTTTTTCCAGAAGACTTTGGACCAGCTGGATGATCTCCTGGATGTGCTCCGTGGCCCGGGGCTCCCGGCTGGGCCGGAGCACGCCCAGGGCGTCCATGTCCTCATGAAACTCCCGGATGTAGCGCTCGGCCACCTCCCGGGACTCCACCCCGGTCTCCTGGGCCCGGCGGATGATCTTGTCGTCCACGTCCGTGAAGTTGCGCACGTACAGCACGTCCCATCCCTTGGACATCAGGTGCCGGAACACCACGTCGAAAACCACGGCGCTCCGGGCGTGCCCCATATGGGCCGCGTCGTAGACCGTGGGGCCGCACACGTACATGCGGACCTTTCCGGGGACAGCGGGGACGAACTCTTCCTTCTTCCGGGCCAGGGTGTTGTAGATCAGCATATGGTTCCCCATTTGGGCCTTTCCCGCCCGATCATCCTTGGGTTTGCCCGGCTCCGGCGGTCTTTTCGATCAGGGCCACACAGGTCGCGGCCATGCCCTCTTCCCGCCCGGTGATCCCGAGTCCCTCGGTGGTGGTGGCCTTGACATTGACCCGGCCGGATTCGATCCCAAGGGCCCGGGCGATGTTTTCAGCCATTTGCTTCTTATAAGAAGAAATTTTGGGTTTCTCGGCAACCAGCGTGGCATCCAGGTTCCCAACGCAAAAACCGAGCGCCCGGAGTTTGTTCCCCGTTTCCTCAAGCAACGCCAGGCTTGGGATGCCCTTGTAAGCCGGGTCCGTGTCCGGGAAGTGCTCGCCCAAATCCCCCAGGCCAGCAGCCCCCAAAAGGGCATCGCACACCGCGTGAAGGAGTACATCCGCGTCCGAATAGCCAAAAAGCCCCAGATGATGAGGGATCTCCACACCCCCCAGGATCAGGGGCCGCCCGGGCACCAGCCGGTGAACGTCGTACCCGTACCCGATGCGCATGAATGCACCTCCCTTGCCGTTGCTATCCGTGAAGAATGATGCCCGAGGGCAAAGCCTCCCCGAACATGGCATCCTCATCCCGCCGGTCCATGGGAATCACTTCGCTCACCATCCGTTTCCATTCCGTGGCAAAGTCCCAGGTTGAGAGCCAGTCCGCAACCCGATTAAGGAACACATCCTCAAGATCACGTTTCCGGTCCCCGGTACGCCGGGCCATGTGGGCCACGGCCTGGGCCGCCGGCTTCGCGTTCTTCCAGTCGGACTTCATGACGCGGCTCACCCATTCCTGGGCTTCCTGGGCAGGGATCACCCGATCCAGGGGGCCGTACAGCAGCCCCCGGGCCCCCAGGCGGGACAGGGACCACAGGAGTTGGGCCGGGGATTTTTTCGGATTCAGTTCCTTCAGGAGATGGCGTCCGAAAACGGTTTTGTCCTTCACGGAAAGGCGCTCCAGGTTGGCCAGGAGCATCCACATCTCCACGGATTCATGGGCCGGGATTTTGGTGGTCACGGATTTTTTCGGCCTAAGCATGGAGGAAAGCTCCTGGAGCACCTGACGTTGATGCCCGGCTGAAAGGCCACCAGCAACCCGCCGCCAGAGCACCCACCACTCCATGCGCACCTGGGGGTTTTTACCGAATGCCGGGCCTTTCTGGAACAAGGGCCACAAGGTCTTGATCCGGTGCTCGTCAATGGCCTCCCCAAACCCCGGCCGAAGACAGAAACCCGTGAGGTTCAGCCACCGGGCTTCGTGATCAGCCGAAAGCCTGCGGCCGTCCGTTACTTCCAGAAGATCCTCCCCTAACCTCCGGATAAGGCCCAGGGGCCACTTGCCCCGGGGAGTCTCCAGGACGTCGGCCAGGGCATTGGCCAGCCTTTCCGGGGCTACTACGGCAGAGTCCCCGGCCTTGTACACGCCCCGGATGAGTTCCCGGGCCTTGTGGACCGTCTCCTCCTCGAAAACCTGGTCATCCGCAACGTCCAGGGCCAGGTCCGCGTCCCGGAGCTGGAAGGAAAGACGCCACTGGTGATCCGTGTTCCTGGACCGGCACCACAGGGCCAGGGTGCCCAATTCCGTGTAATGGGCCTCCAGGTTCACGGGAATGGCGGTCTGCCCGGCCTTTTTCCCGAACTGAATCACTGTGCGGATGGGGGGCAACAGGGTCAGAGTGTCATCGATGTCGATGATGTCGCCGCTCCTGTCCCCGGAACGGAAGGAAGAGGAATATACGGTGAAACTTACGGGCTGGTTGGCCAGGACCGTGAACTCCCGGTCTTCCAGGGGAATCCGGCTGCCCTCCTCCACCCCGCGTTCCATGAGGCAGATGGCTTTTTCCGGTTTTCCTCCGGCCTCGGGGCCGCCCAGGGCCAGGTAGTAGCCCCGGGCGCTGCCCGAGCCAACCCGGACGCCCTTGCCAGCCTTCACAAGTCCATAGTAGGCCGCGCCCCGGGAAACAGCGAGGTCCAGATCCGGGTTTTCCAGGACCCGGGGCTGGGCGTCGGCGTGAAACCAGTGCCGGATGCCCTCCCGGATGCGATTCTGGATGATGCCGGGCTTGAGGGCTCCTCCGTTGAAAAGGATGAGGTCCGGGTACGGCACTTCCCGCCCCAGGAACTCCTTCACGTCCGCCGCATGGCGTTCCAGGAACCGGCAGATGTGGCGGTTGATGACCGCGTCCTGGGCATAGGGCAGACCGAATTCCGTGATCCCCGCCTTCTGGGCCGCAGGGCCGGGGTCCGAGGCCTCCACCAGGGGGAAAAACCCCTCCAGGATGGCGGTTTCGATCTCCTCCCGGTCGAGGACAGCCGAAAGGGTTCCGGCAATGAGCCGTCCGCCCTCGCCCATGAGGGTCACGGTGTACGAGTCCGCCTGGCCCGAAAGGATGGTTTCCTTGGCCATGCGGCACTGATGGCACAGGGCTTGCCAGCGGTTGGCGTTCAAGGAAAAAGTCTGGCCCTTCTTCATGCGGGCCTCGGTTTGCCGGGCCAGGGCCAAGTCGATGTTGTCGCCGCCAAGAATCAGGTGGTCGCCCACGGCGATGCGCTCAAACCGGGGATGCCCGTCCACGTCCCGTAGGGTGATGAGGGTGAAGTCGCTGGTTCCGCCCCCCACGTCCACAGCCAGAATGAGTTCGCCGGGGGACACATGGCGGTCCCAGTCGTTTTCGTGGAACACGAGCCAGGAGTAGAAGGCGGCCAGGGGTTCTTCCAGGAGGGTGATCTCCGGGATGCCGGCCACGCGCGCGGCCTCCACAGTGAAGTCCCGGGCCACCTGGTCAAAGGACGCGGGAACCGTGATGATGACATTCTGGTTTTCCAAAAACAGGTCTTCGTCTTCCCCCTGGAAATGGTTCCACGCAGCCCGCAGGTGGGCGAGATAGGCAGCCGTAGCCGCCACGGGGGAAAGCTTGTCCACGCCCTGGTCAGCCGCCCACGGCAGGATGGGTGCCGTTCTGTCCACCTGGGAATGACAGAGCCAGCTCTTGGCCGAGGCCACCAAACGCCCGGGCACCCGGGAACCCTGTTCCCGGGCCAGGATCCCCGCCACCGTGGCCGGCTCCAGGTCCCAGGGAAGAGCCAGTTCAGCCCGGTTCACATCGTACTTGCCCGGGAGGTACAAAAAGGAGGGGAGCACATTGGACTGGCCCACTTCGCCGCCGCCCACCAATTGGGGGACAGGCAGGACGTGGATCCGGTTCTTGCCACTATCCTTTTCCAAATCCACCCAGGACAGGGCTGAGTTGGTGGTGCCGAGATCAATCCCGATGAGGAACCGGCGTTCACGAAGCTCCAAGGTCGTCCCTCTCCCGCACGGAAAATTCCAGCTTCCACTTCTTGTCCGACTTTTCGGACACGCACCAGAGTTCCAGAGTGCCCACCTCCGTGGCCTGGACTTCCAGGGTCACGGGCATCACCTCGCCCGCCTCACCGTCCAGCATGGTCATCAAAGTGTCCACGGGCTCGATTTCCTTTTCCCAGTCATCCACCACGTTTCCTGCTTTGTCATCCTTGCGCTGGGTGGAGGCCAGGAGTTCGAACCGGACATCCTCCCCCACCACCAGGCCAAACCGGGCCTCGGAAAGGGAACTCCCGGTGCCCTCTTCCATGCCGAAAGGGGCGACGCACAGGGCCCGCACCGGCGCGGACATGCCCGGCACGGCAGGCATGGAAGCTTCCACACCGATGTAGTACGCCCGGTTCAGCCCGCCCCGGATACGCACGGCAGCCCCCCGCCGGGCCAGTCCGTAATAGGCCGCTCCCGTGGCCACGGAGAGGTCGTACTGGGCACCGGAAAGCTCCCGCACACCGCCATCGTCCCACGAGTCCAGCACGGCCTTCACCCGGTCCCGAAAGGCCGGAGCCTTCATCACGCCGCCGTTGAAAAGAATGGCCGTGGGCACCCCGTTGCCGAATTTCGCAAGAAATGAGGCCAGGTGACAGGTTACCGAGGGGTCGGATTCATAAATCAGACCCAATTCCCGCATGCCCATGCGATTGCTCTGGACGGGCCGGGCGCCTTTTTCGCAAAACGGCAAAAACCCGTCCGAAAGGGTCTTTTGGATTTCCTCCCGGGTCAATTCGGTTTTGATGGTGCCCGCGATGAGCCCGGAACCCCGGCCCAGGACCGTGATGGGTGCGGACTCCACATCCTCTCCGGACAAAAGTTTTTCCTTGGCGTTCCGGCAACTCTGCCACAGGCCGCGCATCTGCCAGGCATCGAGCTTTTTTCCCTGGGACGACAGCTTGGCCGCCACCACATGGGCCAGGGTAAGATCCATGTTGTCCCCGCCCACCAGGAGGTGTTCGCCCACGGCCACACGCTCCAGGGCCAGGTCGCCCTCCTCCTGGCTCACCTGGATGAGGGAAAAGTCGCTGGTGCCGCCGCCCACATCGCACACCAGGACCAGATCCCCTACGTCCACCTGCTCCCGCCAATTGTCCCGGGACTGCCAAATCCAGGAGTAGAAGGCCGCCTGGGGCTCCTCCAGGAGGGTCACCCTTTCCATGCCCGCCATCTGGGCCGCCCGGACCGTGAGTTCCCGGGCCACGGCGTCAAAAGACGCGGGTACGGTGAGGTGGATTTCCTGGTTCTCCAGAAGCGCTTCTTCCCCTTGTGCCGCCATCTCGTGGTTCCAGGCGCTCCGTATGTGGGAAAGCACGGCCGCCGAGGCTTCCACGGGAGAGAGCTTCCCTTGGGGAGGCTCCTCCGCACCCCATGGCAGGGTTTTTTCGTTCCGGTCCACTCGATGGTTGGCCAGCCAGCTCTTGGCCGAGGAGATGAGACGGTGGGGAATTTCCGCGCCTCGGTCCCGGGCGAAAGCACCCACGGCCCGGCTGGAATCCGGGTCCCAGGGAAGCGCGAGTCCTCCCTCGGGCACATCGTGAGGCCCGGGAAGAAGCACAAAAGAAGGTAGGGTTGCGGACTTGTCCACGGTTCCGGGCGCGATCAATTGAGGAATCTCAAACACCCGGATGGCGGGATGCTCGCCCTTTTCTGCGGACGATTCGGTCCAGGCAACCACGCTGTTGGTGGTGCCCAGGTCAATGCCGACGACGTACTTGGAATCAGCCAAGGCGGATTTCCTCAAACTTTCCGGTTCCTAAAGGATTTCAACTTCAGCCGGGGAAATGATCCGGGGATCTCCGGCACCGCTCACGGTGGGCAGATCAAATTTGCCTGCCTTCCAACCGTGGTGGCGCAGCACACCCTCAAAAGGCGGATCGCCTGTGACGCGCCCCGAAAGCTTTACCGCTGCTGGGTCGAAGCCCGGGGGCACGGTCACCGTGTCGCCCTCGGCGGCATCCATCACAGCCCGGGGCTTCAAGTGCTTTTCCACGATTTTCTTGCAGGCATCCTGGACACCCCGCACGGCCGCGCCGATCTGGGCATCGTCGTATTGGGCGAGATCCTCGGAGAAAAAATCCATGAGCCGGCCTTCGCGCTGAAGCATGGAGAAAAGGAGAAGGGAGCGTTTTTGATCCTCCAGGGCCTTTTCCCGCTGGGCAGCAGCCAATCGCTCCTTTTCCTCCGTGCTTTTGGCGACAGCCTTGGCCGCAGATTTTTTGTTCGTCACCACCTGCCCGGTTTGCTTGCCCTGAAGCACTCCCTTACGGAGGCTCCCCCGGAGGATGCCCCACAAAAGGACCGCGAACAGGAAAACCATCAAGAGCAAAGCAGCGCTCAGGTACAGCCGGAAATCCTGCATGAGTTCCATGAGGTTCTGGAGGAAGTTTATTTCCAGGCCCCGGGTGGCCACCAATTGGTCATTGATATGATCCACCAGTTCTGCGGTCTTCCAAATCACGGTGAGGTAGAAGGCCGTGCAGAACACGGTCATCCACAAAAGAATCCACCAGAAGGATCGCCGGATGTGGCGGTCAAGCCATTCCATGGGCACCCCCAATCAGCTAAAGCAAAGGTTGAGGTTTTCCGCCTTCCTGCCTCCCGGAAAAGCCCGGGCCATAACAGATCATATTACGGAGCGCACGAAACAGGTGTCAACCGCCATTCTCCCTGGACCCGAATTCGTTGCCCGGCAAGGTAACCCCGGGATGTCGAACCGTCAACCCGGGATGCCTTGCGGGACATCTCCCCATCTGGTAGAAGCCCCGTGAGTGAAAATCTTCCGACAGGAGCGGAAAGGCGCACCCTCATCGTGGAGAAGCAACCCATCATCCTGGCCTCGGCCTCGCCCCGGAGGCGGGATCTGCTGACTCAGGCCGGCGTTTCCTTTGTGGTGTGGGTGCCGGACGTGGACGAGGAACTGAACCCCGGCACGCCGCCTATGGAGGCCGCCCAGGTCCTGGCGGAACGAAAGGCCCGCCTCGCCGCCCGGGAGCACCCCGAATCCTGGGTCCTGGCTGCGGACACCCTGGTCTGGACCGAAGAGGAAATCCTGGGCAAACCCAGGGACCCTGGGGATGCCCGGCGTATGCTGACCCTGCTTTCCGGCCGAACGCACCGGGTGACTACCGGGTTCTGCCTTGGCCGGGAAAACGGCGGCCCCTGGATTGTTGATGCCGTGACCACCGAGGTGGCTTTCCGGGACCTTTCCCCCGGGGAGATCGAGTGGTACATTCAGACTGGGGAACCTTTTGACAAGGCCGGGGGCTACGGCATCCAGGGCCTGGGGGTTTTCCTGGTCCGGGAGATCCGCGGTTCCTACACCAACGTGGTGGGCCTGCCCGTGTGCGAGGTTCTGGAGCATCTGGCCAAGGCCGGAGTCATCGAGAGAACGGTGGGATGAGCCCTTCCGCCCCTGAAATCGAGGATCGCGTCCGGGATGTCCTGGACCGCATCGCCCGGGAAGCCGGCCGGGCCGGCCGGTCGCCGGACTCCGTTCGTCTGGTGGCGGTCTCCAAGACCGTGGAACCCGGCCGCATCTGCCGGGCTGCCGTAGCTGGTGCGGGCCTTTTCGGAGAGAATTATATCCAGGAGGCCCGGGACAAGATTGCCGAACTTTCCGATCTGGCCGTTTCCTGGCACTTCACCGGGCACCTCCAAACCAATAAGGTCCGTTACGCGGTGCGGCTCTTCGACCTCATCCACACCGTGGCCTCCCTGCGCCTAGCCGTGGAGATAGACCATCGCGCACGCCTGGAAAACAAGGTCCAGGACATCCTGGTCCAGGTGAACGTGAGCGGAGAGGAAGCCAAGGATGGAATCGCGCCGGAGGAGGCCGAAGCCCTGGTGAGGAAAATCGCGGATCTGGCCCACGTGAGGCTCCGGGGGCTCATGACCATGCCGCCTTACAACCACGCCCCTAAGGACTCCCGGCCCCATTTCGCGGCCCTGGCGGCCCTGGCTCGGTCCCTGGATGGCCTGAGTATCCCCGGGGTTCAAATGAACGAGCTTTCCATGGGCATGAGCCACGATTTTCCCGTGGCCATCCAGGAAGGGGCCACCCTGGTGAGGGTGGGCACGGCCCTTTTCGGTGAACGGAGTTGAAAAGGCCGTTGTTTCAAGTTTCCAGGCGGTCTCGGCGTCCAGCCTAAGGGCTTGAATAACCATCGGGAACCTTTTTTCTCCTTTCGCTCCATCCCCAGGGAGGCGCGGGAAAGCATCCTCACTCGACCATGTTCTTCAATGTCATCCAAATCGCGGTGGTGCTGCTTCTGTACCTGACCCGCGCCATTGTCGAGCCCGAGCTTTCCCTTTCCTCGTCCCTGTCGCTTTTGGCCGCCTGTTTCCTGATCTTCACCCTGGTCTGCAAGCTGTTCTTTTCCCGCCTGGACAAAAGCATCGCCATGGGCCGGGTTTCCAACCCCTTTGCCGCCCATGACCGGGCCGTGGCCCGCCAGCAGATCCTGGCCATCGTCCTTTCCGGACTGTACCTGTATGTCCTGGACCTCAAGTCCTGGCTCTCCCTGGTTTTCCCCCTGGGCGATGTCCCCACTCTGGGAGCCCTGGTCTTCATGGGGCTGTTCGTCATCCACCTCGCAGTGGTGTGGCGATTTGCCCATCAACCCTACCGGCACTTCCACCCCAGCCCGGTTTCCCGCACCATCTACGTGCGCTCCAACCTGCAACTCTCCCTGCCCATGCTCCTTCCCTGGCTGGGTATCTCCCTTGCCCTGGATCTGTTCTGGCTCCTGCCCTTCCCCCGGGCCCACCATTTCCTGGAAACCCTTTGGGGCCAAGCGGTTTTTCTCCTGGTCTTCCTGGTGCCTGTCATCATCTTCACCCCGGCTCTGGTGCCCCGTTTCTGGAACTGCCGGCCCCTGCCCCCTGGCCCGGTCCGGGAACGTATGGAGGCCATGACCCGTCGGGCCGACATTTCCTTCCGGGAAATCCTCCTGTGGCCCCTTTTCGGCGGCAACATGATCACCGCCGGAGTCATGGGGCTGGTGGCCCGCTTCCGGTACATCCTGGTTACCAACGGCCTGCTCCAGATGGCCACGCCTCAGGAACTGGACGCGGTCCTGGCCCATGAGATCGGCCATGTGAAGCGCAGGCATCTCCTCTGGTACGCCGTGTTCTTTTTCGGATTCTTCCTCCTCCTCATGGCACTCCTGCAGCCCTGGCCCTATTTTGCGTTCTGGGTGGGGATCTCGTTTCCAGGCGCTGGGTTCGCCAATGAATCCGGCCTGCTTTCCGTACTTTTTCTCATTGCCTCCTTTGTCCTCTATTTCCGCTATGTATTCGGCTACTTCATGCGGAACTTCGAGCGGGAGGCGGACCTTTACGTGTTCGAACTCCTGGACAACCCCGTACCCCTCATCACCTGCCTGCAAAAAATCTCCGCCATGAGCGGCCGTCCCCTGGAGGAAAAGAACTGGCATCATTTCGGCATAGGGGAACGGGTCGCTTATATGGAAAAAGCCCTGGCCGATCCTGAAGCCATCCTGGCCCACCGCCGGAAGCTTCGGAGGAGTATGGCCGCCTTTGCCCTTCTCGTGGCGATGCTGGCTTCCGGGGCTCTATACCTCTCCAAGGCACCCCTGGTTCCCCGGCACCTGCTCGCCATAACCAACGAAAAGGCTCGACAACTCCCGCCCTCCGAAACAGCGGCCGGATTCGCGGTGCTGGGCGATCTCCTCCTTTCCCTGGATCATCCCCGGGAAGCCGTGGAGGCCTACAAAAAGGCCCTTAAAGTCATGTCCTCTTTTCCGGAGGTGGAAAACAACCTGGCCTGGACCCTGGTCACCACCCAGGATCCGGAACTGGCAGACCCCGTCAGGGCCCTGACTCTGGCTGAAAACGCCGCACGCATGGCCCCCATGCCCCACATCCTGGACACCCTGGCCGAGGCCCAATACGCCAACGGGCTATATGCCAAAGCTGTGGAATCCGGAAAAATGGCTCTGGAAACCGCCCGCCGCATGGGGGATAGGTTCATGATTCCCTACTACCGGGAACAGATGGAAAAATTCCAAAAGGCCCGGGATGGGGAAGATTAGGATGAAGCTCCCGCCGGAAGATTCCCCGCTGGGGCTCTGGACTTCGTGCGGGTGAAAAGGTCGCCCCCCCCTGGTCCCGCATCGTCTTGAACCGGCCGGACTGGGGCATGGAAACGCGCCTGGAGGTGCCGGGCCTCTGATTCTTGCCGGTCCTCGCTGACACCTGCGCCCGCGTATGCTATAAAGTTGCTCGAACAGAGCAGGAAACCAGAAACCCCCATCTTTTTTAGGTATCCCCATGAGCGAAGCAGGCACTCTCCAAGAAAAACCGGGTCTGGATTTCATCCGGGCTAGAGTGAAACAGGACGTGGAAGAAGGAAAGAACAACGGCCGGGTCCACACTCGGTTTCCCCCGGAGCCCAACGGCTACCTCCACATCGGCCACGCCAAAAGCATCTGCCTGAATTTCGGCATAGGGGCGGAATTCAACGGGAAATGCAACCTCCGGTTCGACGACACCAACCCGGCCAAGGAAAGCCCGGAATTCGTCCGTTCCATCCAGGAGGACGTCCGGTGGCTGGGCTTCGACTGGGAAGACCGGATGTTCTTCGCCTCGGACTATTTCGAAAAGCTCGCGGACTTCGCCGGTGAACTCATCCAAAAGGGCCTTGCCTACGTGGACAGCCTCAGCGCGGACGAAATCCGTGAACACCGGGGCACCCTGACCGAACCAGGACGCGAAAGCCCCTTTCGGAACCGCACAAAGGAGGAAAACCTGGATCTTTTCCGGCGTATGCGGGCCGGGGAATTTCCCGACGGTGCCCACGTGCTTAGAGCCAAAATCGACATGGCATCCCCCAATCTCCTCATGCGGGACCCCACCCTGTACCGCATCCGGAGGATCCATCACCATCGCACCGGGGACAAGTGGTGCATCTACCCCATGTACGACTTCACCCACTGCCTCTCCGACGCCATGGAGGGAATCACCCACTCCGTCTGCACCCTGGAGTTCGAGAACAACCGCCCCCTGTACGACTGGGTCCTGGACAACGTGTCCGCACCCTGCCATCCCCAGCAGATCGAGTTCGCCCGCTTAAACCTCACCCGGACCGTGCTTTCCAAGCGCAAGCTCATCCGGTTGGTGGAGGGCGGATTTATGTCCGGTTGGGACGACCCGCGTATGCCCACCCTGGTGGGGATGCGCCGTCGGGGATACCCGCCCCGGTCCATCCGGACGTTCTGCGAACGCATCGGCATTGCCAAGCGCGACAGCACCGTGGACATGGCCCTGCTGGAGCACTGCGTGCGGGAGGATCTGAACGCATGGGCTCCCCGGATCATGGCCGTGCAGGACCCCATTAAAGTCACCATCACCAACTGGCCCCAGGGCAAGGTGGACAACCTGGAATGCCCGTTCATGCCCAATGACCCGTCTGCCGGGTCCCGGATCGTGCCCTTTTCCGGCGAGCTTTTTATCGAACGGGAAGACTTCATGGAAGACCCTCCCAAGAAATTTTTCCGCCTGGCCCCGGGCCGGGAGGTTCGCCTGCGGTATGCCTATTTCATCCGCTGTGAGGAAGTGGTCAAGGACCCGGGAACCAACGAGATCACGGAAATCCTCTGCACCTACGATCCGGAAACCCGGGGGGGAGATGCGCCGGACGGCCGCAAGGTCAAGGCAACTCTCCACTGGGTTTCCGCAGCCCATGCCCTTCCGGCCGAGGTGCGGCTCTACGATTCTCTGCTCACGGAATCCGGCCCTGATGAGCCCGAGGATTTCACCGAACGCCTGAACCCGGATTCGCTCAAGGTGCTCACGAACTGCCGGGTGGAACCCAGCCTCAAGGATTGCCAGCCCGAAAGCTTGTGCCAGTTCGAGCGCCTGGGCTACTACTGCGCGGATCGTATGGACCACGAGCCCGGCGCGCGCCTGGTCTTCAACCGAACGGTATCCCTGAGGGACACCTGGGCCAAGATTCAGAAAAAGGGGGAGTAAGGGAACGCCGGGAGGAATCCGCAGAATAAAAAGGGCCCGCCATCCTCATGGACGGCGGGCCCTTTTTATTCTGTTGCTGGCTTTGACTATTTTCCCTTGAACCGGGGTGCCCGTTTTTCCATGAATGCGCCCACGGCCTCCAGAAGATCCTCGGACGGCAGGGCAGCGGCGTTCTTCTGGGCCACGTGGGCAAGGCCGGGATACACGCCATTGTCCCGGGAAAAATTCATAACGTCCTTGATCCCGGCCAGGGTAAGGGGCGGAAGCGCGGCAAGCTGATCAGCCAGGGTTTCCGCCTCGGCCAGAAGCGCCGCCTGGTCCTTGCACAGGGTGGTGATGAACCCCATCTCCAGGGCCTCACGGGCGGTGAAGTCCCGGCCGGTCAGGGCCAGTTCCCGGGCCCGGCCCTGGCCCACGAGAAAGGGCAGGCGCTGGAGGGTCCCTAGGTCCGCCACGATGGCGAGGCGCGTTTCCCGGACGCTGAATACCGCGTCCTCGGAGGCGATACGGATGTCACAGGCGCTGCAGAGGTCCATGCCGCCGCCGATGCAGTGGCTGTGAATGGCGGCCACCACCGGCTTGGGGCATTGCTCCACCACGTTCATGCTTTCCTGGAGCTTGACGATTTCTCGGCGCATGTACTCCCTGGCGTCCGCACCCGCCCCGCCCGAAAGAAGCGCCCCGGCCCAGGCGAGATCCAGACCGGCGGTGAAGCTCTTGCCTTCCCCACGGATGACCACCACCCGTACTTCGGGGTCATCGCCCAGTTTGCGGATGTGGTGCGTCAGGCCCGTGAAAAAATCGCCGTCCATCACGTTGCGCCTGTCCGGGCGGTTCAGCACCAGCCAGGCCACGTGATCCTTCTTGTCGATGCGGAAAATCCCGTCCTCGCTCATGGCATCCTCTCCGGGTTTCAGGTTGCGGCGACCCGTTTCACCGTCTCCTCGGCCTGGGCCATGATCCGCTGGAACAGCTCGGCCACGCTGGGGATGTCGTGGGCGAGACCGATGCCCTGGCCCAGGGCAATGATGCCCGCATTGACGTCACCCTGATCGTACATCAGTTTGGCGTTCTCGCCTTTGATCACGTCGTAGACTTCCGTGAATTCCGCATGGCAGGCCTCCAGCTCGGCGCACTTCTTGGCCGCATCGTTGATCCACACCCGGTGGGTGGCGTTTAAGGACCGCATGATGAGCATGGTGTCCAGCTCAGAGGCATTTATAATGGCCTTTTTCAGATTGTCGTGAATGGGGCATTCCTTGGTGACAAGAAGCCGGGTCCCCAGGATGGCGGCCTCGGCCCCCAGGGCCATGACCGCCACCAGCCCCCGGCCGTCCGAAACCCCGCCGCCGCCGATGACCGGGATCTTCACCGCATCCACCACCGAGGGAACCAGGACCAGGGTGCCGATGTCCAGCTTGCCCGTGGCACCGCCGTTCTCATAGCCCACCACGGTGATGATGTCCGCGCCCATGGCCTGGACCTTCAGGGCGTAACGAACGCCCACGCATTTGTGGATCCAGGTCATGCCCGCGTCCTTGAATCGGTTGCACAACTCCTCAGGCGCGCTGTGGCCGCTGGTTTCGACGATCTTCACGCCTTTTTCCACCATGACATCCACATAAATGTTGTTGTCAATGGCGCGCATGGCGGGGAACAGGTTGATGTTCACCGCAAAGGGCTTTTTGGTCGCCGCCTGGATGCGGTCGATGGCGGTGGCAAACTCCTCCCGGGACGGATACATGGCCGATGCCAGGATTCCCAAGCCTCCGGCCTCGGATACCGCGGCCACGAATTCGGCGCTGGAAATCCACATCATGGTTCCGCCGATCAAGGGATACTGAATCCCCAGCTTTTCGGTCACTTTGGTCCTGAACATGGGTTCCTCCCGAAGTTAGAATTTTGTCCGTTATGAACGGCAAGGCTCCAAAATCCCCGATTCGACGTCCAAAGTCAATCCTCGGGCCATGTCCTGCGCGGATTCCGGATGACGGGGGTTTAGCAAGGGGGGAATTCGCCAGCTTTTTTTGCCAGGTCGTAGAGATGGGCCAAGTGGTGGGTGGGTCCGTGGCCGTGGCCCAGGGCCAGGCCGCTCTCGATGGCCCGGGTCACGAACTTCTTGGCCAGGGCCACAGCCTCGGGAACATCCAGGCCGCGGGCCAGGCCTGCTGTGATGGCCGAGGCAAAGGTGCAGCCTGTTCCATGGGTGTGGGGGGTCTCAATGCGCACCCCGGGAAACTGGATGAACGAGTTTCCGTCAAACAGGATATCCCGGGGGGCCTGGGCCAAGTGGCCGCCCTTGACCACCACGAAACGCGGTCCCAGGGCCTGAATGGCCCGGGCGGCCCGTTCCATGTCCTGGGAGTTTTCCACAGGAAACCCGGCCAGGGCTTGAGCCTCGTGGAGATTGGGGGTTACCACAAGGGCCAGGGGGAGAAGATGCCGGACCAGGGCTTCCCGGGCGCTGTCCGAAAGCAGGGGATCCCCGCTTTTGGCCACCATGACCGGGTCCACCACCAGCCGGGTGAATCCGTGTTCGCGGACTGCGCCCGCCACGGCCTCCACGATTTCCGGGGAGGACAACATGCCGGTCTTCACGGCGTCCACGCCGATGTCTTCAGCCACGGCGTTGATCTGGAGGACCACGAAATCCGGGGAGACATCCAGGACTCCCAGGACGCCCACCGTGTTCTGGGCCGTGAGCGCGGTGATGGCGCTCATGCCGTACACCCCCAGGGCGGCGAAGGTCTTCAGGTCCGCCTGGATTCCCGCGCCGCCGCCGGAATCGGAACCCGCGATGGTGAGGGCCCGGGGAATGGGGGATGCCTGGCTGGCGGTGGAGGTCATGGCGTATCTCCCATTGGAAGCTTGGGACGGAAATGATCCCAGCCGCAGGAGGCACCGGACCTCATGGTTTTCCCGTGTTCATCCAATACCAGGACCCCCTGGCCGGGTTCGAGAATTTCCCCGATCTCCGTTGCCCTCGCCATTCCGTCACCGTTCAAAAGCCTGATGGCCATTTCCACCTGTTCCGGGGGTACCGTGAAAAGCAATTCATAATCTTCTCCCCCGGAAAGGGACCAGTCCAGGAGGTCCTTTCCCAAAGCATCGGCAGCCTCTCGTGACTGGGGAGAAACCGGAACACGGTCCGCGTGGACCCGGGCGGAAACCCCCGAGCTTTCGCAAAGGTGGGAAAGGTCCGCCAGCAGGCCATCGCTCACGTCCAGGGCAGCGGTCACCCCGCCCCAGGCGCCTATCGCCCTGCCCTCCCCAATGCGTGGCTCGGGGTCCTGGTGGGCGGCCACAAGCCTTTCCCGAATCCCGGCGGGCACGGTTGCCGATGGATGATCCAACAGAGCCAGTCCGGCAGCCGAATCGCCCAACGATCCGGTGACCAGGATCCGGTCTCCGGGCCGGGCACCCGAGCGCAGCAGGGCCCGGCCCGATTCCACCTTGCCCAGAAGAAAAATATCCACCACAACCCGGTCCGGGTGGCGGGACACGTTTCCACCGGCCAGGGCGAACCCGAACCGCTCCGCCGCCTCACCAAGCCCCTGGTACAGGCCGTCAGCCCATGCGACGGGCAGGTCCCCGGGTACGGCCAGGCTGACAAAAAG